>CEUH01055987.1_pt1 | contig 13733 bp, 13 predicted proteins | sample 356461 | NCBI WGS metagenome assembly CEUH01 (sample SAMEA2623275, study PRJEB7988) | marine metagenome | isolation source: saline water (ENVO:00002010), including
AAAGTATAGGTATAAATATTGGGCTGGATTATACAGCGCTAAAAATCAATACATCAATGTAAATAGAGGTTTTGGAGTACTTGGTTTTCCAGGTAGAGTTGGAATTTGGCCAGAAATTAGTGTAATTGAATTAAAAAAAGCATAAATAAATATTTTATCTAATGTGATTAAATATTATATTTTCTAAAAGTTCTTGTTTTCCACTAATTAATTTATAGGATTTTTTACCCTTAGATAAATTATATAAATCTTCTAAATTTAGTTTTCCTTCTTCATATTTTTTTCCATTACCGCTATCAAAACTTGAATATCTTTTTTTCAATAAATCAGGAATTTCTGATTCATTAATTAATTTGTCAGCTATTAGAAGTGCTCTTGCAAAAGTATCTGCACCTCCAATATGTGCTAAAAATAAATCTTCTCTATCTGTAGAGTTTCTTCTCAATTTAGCATCGAAATTAATTCCACCTCCCATTAATCCTCCAGATCTCAAAATTACTAACATAGCTTCTGTTGTCTCTTGAATATTGATTGGAAACTGGTCAGTATCCCATCCATTTTGATAATCTCCTCTATTTGCATCTATACTTCCTAACATTCCATGTTTTGCAGCAACTGTTAATTCATGTTGAAAAGTGTGCTGAGCCAATGTAGCATGATTTACTTCAACATTAATTTTAAAATCATTTTCAAGACCATAATGTTCTAAAAAACCAATAGCAGTAGCAGTGTCAAAGTCATATTGATGTTTTGAAGGTTCCATTGGCTTTGGCTCAATAAAGAAATTGCCTTTAAACCCTTTTCCTCTAGCATAATCCCTGCAAATTCTTAAAAATTCAGCCATATGATCAAGTTCTCTTGCCATATCAGTATTAAGTAGTGACATATATCCTTCTCTACCACCCCAAAAAACGTAATTCTCTCCATTTAATTTTATTGTTGCGTCTAGAGCAAGTTTAACTTGTGCTCCTGCTCTGGCTACAATATCAAATTCAGGGTTTGTTGCTGCACCATTCATATAAACTGGATTGGAAAAACAGTTAGCAGTTCCCCAAAGTAATTTTATATTGGATTTACTTTGTTTTTCTAAAATGTAATCAGTAATAATTGATAAACGATCTTCTGATTCTTCTAATGAACTGCCTTCAGAAATTAAGTCATAGTCATGAAAACAGAAATAGTTAAATCCCATCTTTGAAATAAACTCAAAAGCTGCATCAGCTTTATCTTTTGCAGCTTGAATAGGATCATTTGACTTATCCCAAGGAAAAATCTGTGTTGCATTTCCAAAAGGATCGGATCCATTACCTCCAAACGAATGCCAATAAGCTATAGCAAACTTAAAATGTTCCCTCATTGATTTACCACAAACAATTTGTTCAGGATTATAGTATTTAAAGGCAAGAGGATTTTTAGAATCTGGACCTTCGTATTTAATTTGGCTAATGCCTTTAAAAAACTCTTTGTTTCCTATTGTTATCATATAATTAAGTTAAAATTTTATTTAGTTTTTCTTTCCATCTATTGTAACTATCAAAATATTCATTATCATCGTTAGATGGAGTAATTTTTTTTAAAAAATCACTTTTACTAATATTTGAAAAATCACTTTTAATAGCCGCAGCTCTAGCAGCGCCATATGCTCCACTGATATCATATATCTCAATTTCATTTTCTGAAAGAGTTGAAAAAGTTTTTGCAAAAATTTCTGATTGAAATAAATTATCATTTCCAACTCTGATAAAATTTGGCTTTACATTGTCATTTTTTAATATTTCCAAACCATAAATCATTGAATACACAATTCCCTCTAGTGTTGAGCGGATCAAATGATTTTTTGTGTGAGTATTAAAGTTTATATTCATCAAGTTTGATCCAAATTCTTTATTGTTAAAAATTCGCTCAGGACCATTACCAAATGGAAAAACATTAACTCCATCAGAACCAATTCTAACTAAAGATGCTAAATGATTCATTTCTTCATAATTTTCTAATCCTAATATATTTTTAAGCCATTTATATTTAATACCAACTCCATTTATACATAATAATTTTCCGATAACTGGATTTTTTAATGAATAATTTATGTGAGCAAAATTATTTATTCTTAATGATTCTTTAGAACTAAGATTGTCAGTTAAAGCATATATCACACCAGATGTACCTGCTGTAACTGCAACTTCACCAGGATTCATTACGTTCAAAGAAAGAGCATTATTGGGCTGGTCTCCACTTCGATAATTAATAGGTATGTTTTTAGGTAATCCAGTTTCTTTAGATGCTTCATTATTTGTAAAACATTGTGGTTTAAAATTATCAACAATTTCTGGCGCCAGATTTTTATTTATATCATAATAATCTAACAACCATTCAGCAATTGTATTTTTTTTAAAATCCCAAAAAACACCCTCAGATAGACCTGAAATTGTTGTTGATATTTCACCTGATAATTTGAATGCAAGAAAATCACCAGGCAGCATGAATTTATAAATTTGACTGTATATATCATTAAGGTTGTTTTTAACCCATGCAAGTTTAGAGGCGGTAAAATTTCCTGGAGAATTTAAAAGATGATCCATGCATTTTTTAGAACCAATTGAATTGAAAGCTTCATTACCAATTTCAACTGCTCTACCATCACACCATATAATTGAATTATAAAGAGTTTTTCCGTTCTTATCAACCAAAACTAATCCGTGCATTTGATATGAAATACCAATTGAAACAATTTCAGAAGGTTTAATTTTAGCTTCTTTAATAATTTTTTTTGTACCAACGCATAGACATTTCCACCAAAAATTAGGGTCTTGTTCTGCCCAATTTTTTTGTTTGGATATAATATCCATTTCAGAATTTGGTTCTTGAATAAGATGAACTTTTTCTCCGTTAATAGCATTTGTTAATGCTATTTTTAGAGATGAACTTCCTAAGTCATATCCAATATTATACATTAATAACTTTTGATTAGTTGTACTATTAAATATACAAATGAAAAAATAATTGCTTAGAAGATATAAATAATTAAATTTGCTTTCTCAAACTGGTCGCGTAGCTCAGCTGGATAGAGCATCTGCCTTCTAAGCAGACGGTCGCACGTTCGAATCGTGCCGCGATCACTTTAAACCTCAACGTCTTGTTGGGGTTTTTTTTTCCTGCAATATTTACTAACTTCAAATAAACTAAACAACTAATGAAATATTTCATAAAATTAGCTTTGCTATTAATCTTATTTTATTCGTGTAAAAACAATGAAATACAAGATAACTTTGTTTTATTACCTAAAGTGAAGAATATTGAATTTAGTGGAGAATCATCTTCACTTAATCATGATTCCGAATATATTTTTCATTCTGAAACCAATAGTGAACTTCCAGTTTTATTAGATAGTTCCTTTAAATTAATAAAAGGTGATTTTGAAAATAACAACTTATCATTTAAAATTAATAATGAAATAGATATTCCAGCAGAGGGATATTATTTGAATATTTCTAAAAATGGCATAGACATTACAGCCAAGGATGAAGCTGGACTTTTTTATTCTTTTAACTCATTACGGCAGTTAATAGCTGACTCAAAAGATCAAAATATTAATTTACCTGTTGTTAAAATTAAAGACTACCCCTCTTTAAAATATAGATCAATTCATATTGATGTAAAACATCACACTGAGAAAAAGGAATATTATTTTAAACTAATTGATGAATTGGCTTCAATTAAAATAAATGGAATAATAGTAGAGTTTGAGGATAAGCTAGGATATGAAAGAAGACCAACAATTGCTGCCCCAGATAGTTATTCTATTTCATGGTGGAAAAGCTTGAGTGAGTATGCAAATGAAAGAAATATTAAAATCAGTCCGCTAATTCAAGGTTTAGGACATGCTTCTTTTATTTTGAAGCATGATAAATATAAAAACTTGAGAGATGTATCCAATGACGATTGGGCCTTCAATCCCCTTGATCCAGAAACATATGAGGTTCAATTTGACTTATACAAAGATGCAATAGATGCTACACCTTATGGACAATTCTTACATGTGGGTGGAGATGAGGTCAAAGTTATAGATAGAAATGGAAAAAAAGGATTTGAATTAAATTTACTTTGGTTAAATAAAGTCTCAGAATTTGCTAAACAAAATAATAGAACACCTATTTTTTGGGATGACATGTATCTAAAACACGGAGGGGTTTGGATGGTTACAAGAAACACAAAACTTACTAAAGAAAAAGTTGACAGTATTTGGATTGATAAAGAAGAAAGATTAACAGAATATCTTGATGATTTTCCAAAAAATTGTATTTATATGAGATGGAATTATTTTTATCCTTGGGCAGAAGGAAATCTAAAAACCATAGATTGGTATAAGGAAAATAATTTAAAAGTTATGGGAGCAACGGCAGGTCAAACCAGATGGGTATTAATGCCACAAGACTACAGCAATATTGAGTCTATAAAATCATTTGCTTTAACATCAGTTGAAAAAGAATTAGATGGGTTATTGTTGACATTATGGGATGATGACTCACCTCATTTTGAATTATATAAAAGAGGCATCTATGCTTTTGCTAATTATACTTGGTATGGTCAAGAATTAAGTTCAAATGAGTTTAAAGAAAAATTTAATCACAGGTTCTTTTCTCCTCATCTAAAAAACAATAACAACTTTATTGACGATCTTGATGATCCAGTTAGAGACTGGGCTAATTTATTTGTGGTGGAAAAAAAACATAGAAATCAAATTAGCAAAAATAAAAACTCAATAGAAACTCATTTAATTAAATTACCTGATAACAACAGTAAAGGTGAATGGACAAAAAATAATTCTAAAAAAATTGAAAAAGCAAAAAATCACTCTTCAAATCTTAAAATCATTTTAGAAAAAATTGAAGAATTAAAAACAAAAACAATTAGAAATAACTATGCTCTAGATGTATATGAGCAAGTTGCTAAACTAGCTAAATTTAGCTATGATGCCTTATTAACATTAGAGGGTTTTGATAAAGGAGAAATTTCAATTGAGAATGTGCTTAAATTAAATCAAAAGTTTTCTGATTTTAGACTAGAATTTGAAAAAGTGTATTCAAAAACTAGAAATATAAACAAAGCTGACTCATATATACTTGATCAAGATCACCATAATCATACTGCAAATCAATCATTAAATATGGATTGGCAATTTATAGCTGAATTAAAACTTTTTGAAAAAATTAAACTTAACTATGAATAATATAAAAAAATATACTCTGTTGTTTATAATCATACTATTAACAGCATGTAATTCAAAAAAAGATTCTGATTGGATTTATTTATTTGATGGAGAAACAACTGATGGATGGAGAGCTTATAATGGTGAAACGATTCCAGATAAATGGGCAGCAATTGATGGGAATTTAACTTTTGATACTGAATTAAAACTTGAAGAAGAATGGTCTGGGGGTGGTGATATAATTTATCATAAAGAACAGTTTGAATATTTTGAATTATACCTAGAGTGGAAACTACCAAAGGGGGGTAATAGCGGAATATTTTACCATGTGCAAGAAGGTTATAATGCTCCTTATGAAATTTCACCTGAATATCAGATTCTTGATGATGATGGTTGGGAAGAGATTAATAATGCTAAGTTAGAGAGTTGGCAAAAATCTGGTGCTGATTATGCAATGCATGAGCCTAATATTAACAATAAAAGTTTAAATCCTGCAGGAGAATGGAATTCATCAAGAATAATTTATACAAAAGAAAAAGCTGAACATTGGTTAAATGGAAAACTATTACTTTCTTTTGTACCCTATTCAGAGGATTGGTATTCAAAAAGGAATTCAGGTAAATGGGATGATTTTCCTGATTATGGAAAATTTAAAAATGGATATATTGCTTTACAAGATCACGATACACCAATATGGTTTAGAAATATTAAAATAAAAAAATTATAGTATGTTAGATAGAAGAAAATTTATAAAAAACACATCAATGCTAGGCACACTACCATTCTTACCAAATTTTGATTTTTTAAAGAATACAAAAACAGTGGTGAGAACAGCTCATATTGGAGTTGGTGGTATGGGAAAAGCAGACTTAGATGATATTGCATCTCACAAAAGTGTTGAAGTTGTAGCAATTTGTGATGTTGACTCTAATGCATTAAATGAAGCAGGAAAAGCTTTTCCAAATGCAAAAAAATATAAAGATTATAGAAAATTATTTGAGGAAGTTTCTGACAAAATTGATGCTGTAGTTGTTTCAACTCCTGATCACACACATGCTCCTGCATCAATTATGGCAATGAAAAACAACAAGCATGTTTACTGTCAAAAGCCTTTAACTCACCATGTGTCTGAAGCCAGAGAAATGAAAAGAATAGCTGAAGAAAAAAACTTGATAACCCAAATGGGTATTCAAGTTCACTCCTTTTATGATTATAAATTAGCGACGTTGTTAATTCAATCAGGTCTTATTGGTAAAGTAAGTACAGTAAGAGCTTGGTCTCCAAAGAACTGGGGATACGACGGACCAGTACATGAAGGAACTGATCAAGTTCCAGAAAATTTAGATTGGAATTTGTGGCTTGGAACTGCAGAAGAAAGATCATATAAAGAAAAAATATATCACCCAGGAATGTGGAGAAAACTAGTAGATTTTGGATGTGGTACATTGGGAGATATGGGTGTACATATATTTGACACACCATACAATGCTTTGAATTTAGATGTTCCTCTTACAATTAAAAATAAATGTAGAAAACCCAATAACTATGGTTTTCCCGAAGAAAATTATGTTGAATATGAGTTTCCTGGAACAAAATACACAACTGAAAAATTAAAATGGATTTGGGAAGACGGGAAAGGATCACCAAGTAAGCATAAAGATTTAAAACTTCCAAATAATGATAAGCTGCCATTACAAGGAGCTATGTTTATTGGTGAAAATGGAAAAAAATTATTATTACCACATTTTATGGAAATTCCAAAATTTATTGAAAATGGTAAATACAAAAAATTTGATGTTTCAAACTTTGTCAATAATGGAGATTTAAGTGAAGTGCCTGTTAGAGATTATGCAGGTGAATCTCATCTTCATTACCATCAGTTTATAGATGCATGCCTAGGTATAGATAAATGTACAGCCCCTTTCTCCTACTCTGCTAGACTTACTGAAACTATTCTACTTGGAGTTATTGCTGGTAGATTTCCTGGTAAAACTTTAAATTGGGACAGTAAAAAAGCTAGATTCATGGAAAATGAAGCAAATAAATATTTAGACTCACCTTACAGAAAATTTTAATATGAATAATAAAAGAAGAAGTTTTCTTAAAAAAGGATTGATTCTAACAGCAGGTACTGCATTATTACCTTCCTACCTATCCAGTCAAAATTTAAATAGCAAACTTAATATAGCTGTGATAGGTGTTGGAGGAAGAGGATTTGCTAATTATTCAAAAGTTTTTGGATCTGATAATATTGTTGCAATGTGTGATGTGGATGATAATAGAGCTAAAAATGGATATAATAAGATCAAAGAAGTTTTTCCTGGAGTAAAAAAGTTTAAAGATTATAGAGTAATGTTTGATCAGATGCATAAGGAAATTGATGCTGTAATCATTAGTACTCCAGATCATACACATTTCTCTCCTGCAATGATTTCAATGCAGCTTGGAAAACATGTTTACATGGAAAAACCATTAGCTCATAATGTATGGGAGTGTCGAACCCTAAAAAAAGCTTCAAAATATTATGATGTAATTACTCAAATGGGCAACCAAGGTCATACAACTAATGGAGTAAGAGAAATTAAGGAATGGTACGAAGCAGGAGTATTAGGTGAAGTTAATGAAGTTCATGGATGGATAGGTGAATTTAACTTTAGACCGGGTCATTATTGGACAAAACCTAAATCATTTCCCCCTCCAAAACATGAAATTCCAGATCACCTTGACTGGAATCTATGGTTGGGACCAAGAGAATATAGAGATTTTAATTCAGCTTATGCACCTAAGTCATGGAGAGGGTTTTATGATTTTGGTAATGGACAACTAGGAGATTGGTCTTGTCATACTCTTGATGGTCCTTTTTGGGCACTTAATTTAGGAATGCCATATGAAATAGATGGTTTTGTGCCTAATCCAATGACAAAAGAAAAATTCGTTTCTGAAAAATCCACGGTAACCTATAAATTCAAAAGAGAAAACAAAGAAGATCTAATACTTAAGTGGTACGAAGGAGGTTTTAAACCTGATATTAATAAAAGTTGGGGAATTGAAAAATTAGGTAACGCTGGTATGATAATGGTTGGATCTGAAAAATCATTAATGACAGGTGGTAGACCTAATAATCCTAAACTTCTTGTTTCTGAGGATGAGTGGATAGATTTTAAAAACAATAAACCAACACAAAAAATCCCAAGATTAAAATGGGGTGATGAAACACCTGTTTTTGAGTGGATTGATGCTGTTAAAAATAATTATCAACCGTTGTCAAACTTTAATTACGGAGCTGATTTGACTGAAATGGCTCTTCTAGGTGTTCTTTCTCAAAGATTTGGAAGAAAAATAAAGTATAATTCTGATAAAATGAAGATAACGAATGACCCTGAAATTGATGAATTACTTAAAGAAAAAATGAGAGATGGCTGGTCATTTAATAATATCTAGTTATTTATTTCAAAGTATTTTCTTGTTCTTTTTATTGCATTGATTCTTATATCTTCCCAGAAGAGGTTGATATCGCCTTTATGATAGTCCTTTATAGCTGAAAACAATAAAGTTTTTGGAAATCCCATTTTAGGAGTTTTTATATTAACACCTTCATCAATAGATTCGATAATAATAGTATTTGGGAAAACTTTTTGATTTAACCATAAAAAACCTTTGTGATCATTATAATCCTTACTTATAAAATTATTCCAGGTTATAGGATTAGTTACCTGTGCATCGTTTAGCCAGACTCTATCTACAGTTAAGTTATATTTATCCTCATTATTCAAAACCTTGAATGTATTCCAAGTTACATATCCGCCAATTTCATTTTCGGAATTCATTAATTTAAGTGAAAAAAAATCATCTTCAGTTACTTTAGTCCCAATTAAGTAGGCTGCTATTAACTTAGTTTCAATATCCTTTCCATCAAACTCCTCTTGTAATAATCTTTTTAAATGGCCTGCCCCTTGACTATGACCAGCTATAATGATGGGTTTCCCTTTATTATAATTCTTGAGATAAACTTCAAAAGCTTTCTTGATATCTTGATATGCTAAATTGTATGCATCTTCTCCACCATTAGGCCAAAATCTTTCATCAAAAACTCTGAAATGAGCTTGACGGTAGTTAGGAGAATATAAGTTTCCAGCATCTAACCAGGCTGTCGCTTGATATTTAATTGATGACTCTATCAGTAAATCAGAAAAGTTATTATCGTAAATATCAGAATTCCAAGATGTATTTTTTTTATCAGAAAAAAGAGTTGGAACAACAAAAAAAACATCAGCCTTTAGTAAATTGTTGTTTTTATTTAAATAAGAATATTTTGTTTCTTTTTTGTCAGGATGAACTAGCCAATCATTCATTGAATCATAAGTTGGTGACTTAGGGGCATCAACAGTATTAAAATCAATTGTTTTATAATTCACAACTCCATTTGATTCTTTTAATAAAGCACATGAGCTTATTATTAAAAAAAATGGTAGAATGAGATAGATTTTATTAATTTTAAAATTCATGAAAAATAAAAATAAACTTTATATGTTAAATAAATCAAAAATAATACTAAACATAATTTTAATAGTATTGTTTGTTTCTTGTTCAAATACAAATTCTATTACAATTTCAAAGTTAGAAAATTCACCATCATATGAAAATTCAAACTTATCATTAAATGATATAAAAAATGAAGATGATAAACATATCTTTTCATTTAAGGTTAATGATTACGAATTAGGAGCACAAACGCAAAAAAATTTTAACTTCCAAATTGCTAATTCTGGAAAGGGTCAACACATTCATTTAATAATAAATAATGATCCTTATTCAGCTCATTATGAAAATATATTTGAAAAAGAATTAGCAGAAAGTAATAATGTAATTTTAGCTTTTCTATCGAGATCTTATCACGAATCTGTAAAAAATACAAATGCATATATTTTAACACAAATTGGTGATAATGGTATTGATTTAAACAATGAGTTTTTATTTTACAGTAGACCAAAAGGTGTTTACAAGAATAGTGATACAGAAAGAATTTTATTAGATTTTTATTTAGTAAACACTAAACTTTCACCTGATGGAAATAGAGTCAGAGCTACTATAAATGATATTGTTTTTTATATTTATGAATGGTCACCATATGTCATAGAAGGACTTCCCAAAGGGGAAAATAAAATTAAATTAGAATTATTAAATAATAAAAATCAGCTTATAAAAACAAAATTTAATCCTTCATTTAGAACAATTATTTTAGAATAAAGTTTATTAAAATTTTCTTCTTTTATTAATTTTCTCATATTCCTCCAATTCCTCCTTAGGAATAACTTTTAGAAATGAAGAATGTTGTTCTATAGCGTATTCTACTTTTTCAATTATTGATTCAAATGAATCTTTTTCGTAATCAATTTTTAATGGTTCTTTAATTTCCATTGATTGTAGAATGTCTTTTTTCTTTATTCTGATTCCTTTCTTATCAAAAGATCTTCTAAAACCATCGATTACAATAGGAATAACAATTGGCTTAAAAGTCTTAATTATATGAGCTGTTCCTCTTCTAATTGGCTTAAAAGGTGTTGTAGTTCCTTGAGGGAATGTAATAACCCATCCATCATCAAGTGCTTTCCCAATATTTGAAACATCACTGAATTTCACTTGTCTATTTACATCTTTACCCTTATCTCTCCAAGTTCTTTGAATAGAAATTGATCCAGCATATGCCATCAATTTTGTAACAATATTTGCCTTCATAGTTTCTTTTGCAGCAATGTAATAGATATTTAATTTTGGATTCCATAGATATCCTACATTTTTTATTGAATTTTCTCTACCACTGAGACTCGCATTAAAAACATGAAACATAGCAACAACATCAGCAAAATAGGTTTGATGATTGGATACAAATAGTACTTTATTTTCAGGTAAATTATTTAAAATGTCAGAACCTTCAATCTTTAACTGATTAAAACCTTTGAATCTTCTATGAGTCAACCATCCAAAAATTCTAATCAACCATTTTTTAATATATAAATTATGACCAAATGGATTTCTCTTAAATATTGACACTCTTATACAGATTGAAGGGCAAATATATTATTATTATTTAACCAATAAGTCAATTAATTCCTTTAAAATCATAGCTGTAGCTCCCCATATTTTTTTACCCTGAAAATCAAAGTATGGGTTTATTGTTTTATTTATTCCAAATTCACCATTTAAAATTTCAAAACTCAAAATTTGATCTATTGTAGGTGTTATTAATTCTTTAACCTCTTTTTTATCTATAACAAAATCTAAATTGGAATTAGATAGAAACAAGAAAGGATAAACCATAAAATTTGAGGGAGGTATGTAAATATGACTCAGTTCTTTAATTGTAAGAAATGAATTAGTGTCAACTCCAATTTCTTCCATTGTTTCTCTTAGGGCTGTTTCCTTAAAACTTCTATCAGATTTTTCATATTTGCCACCAGGAAACGAAATCTGTCCAGAATGCACTCCCTCATATTTATTTCTTTGAATTAAAACTAACCTAGCAATTTCATTTTCATCAGGATAAATAATTAAAGCTACACTTGCACTTTTATAGTCATCAATAAACTTAATTTTATTTAAGTGTTGAACTCTGTTTGAAGGAACTAAAGATCTATGTGAATGAATACCTGGTAAAGATTTATTTTTTAATTTTAAAATGATATTTTTCAAATGATTAAATTCCATAAAAGATTTATTCTAAGTTTTCTAATAGTATTTATTTCTTGTAATGAAAAGAAAACTGTACAAAACAAGCAAATAAAAACACCTGCAAAAAAAGTTATAAAATCAATTCCAAAAAAAGAAGAAAAAATATTTATTCTTAATGATAAAAATGCAATACCTTTCTTTTTTGAATATGAAAAGAATAATAAAGAAAATAAGATCAGAATAGAAACAAAATATGGAGATATTGATATTGAATTATTTAATGAAACCCCATATCATAGAGCAAATTTCATTTATTTAACCAAGAAAAAATATTTTGATGGAACATCTTTTCATAGGGTTGTAAAGGATTTTATAATTCAAGGTGGTAATTCAGACTCTTATGAAATATCTAAAAGAAGGAGAAATATTGGCAGATACCTATTACCACCAGATTCTAACAAGGGTTTTAAACATCACAGAGGCATACTTTCAATTCCTAGTAGCGATATAGATAATCCATATAAATTAGCTTCACCGTATGAGTTTTTTATTGTTCAAAGTAAAAATGGAGCCTACCATTTAGATAAAAATTATACACCTTTTGGAAAAGTAATTAGAGGGATGGATATCGTTGATATTATATCCAACCTTGAGACAGATAAAAGAGAGTGGCCAATAGAAAATATAAAAATTAAAGTTTCAATTATAAACTAAATCGCTCCTATTAAATGTGGATGTCTCGTAATATAATGTTCAACCCACAACCTAAGTTCTTCGTATTCATGAGGAAGCAGAACTTTTGAAGCTTTTTTTAATTCCTTTTTAAAAAGTGAAACACTGAAACTTACTTTTATAAGAACATTTTTAGTATAGTCAAAAACTTTACGAGGCATAAAATAAATGTATTAAAATTTAGATAAATAAGTGTTTAAAAAAAGTTAAAATCTTCTCTTTAAACTCCATTCAAACTCAAACTCTGAGACAATATCACCAGCCTCATCAATACCTTTTGAAAAAAGTAAAATTTTACTTGTAGAATTTTCCTTATCAAGTTCATCAAAAACTTTCTTTACATCAAAACCTTGATCACATGAAAAAGTAATTCTACCAGTCGCTTTTTTTAAAAACTTTGAAGAGTTTGAAGTTACTAGCATTGAAATATTTACATTTCTTTCTCTAATCTCTTTTGTTACCAACATTCCTGTTGTTAGCTCAGCAGCCATTCCTTGAACAGCCCAGAAAATAGATTTAAATGGATTTTTATTAAACCAACTCAGTTTGACAGTAACTTTACACTCTTTGTCATCTACTGATTTAACTCTGACACCAGACCAATATGCAGATGGTAATTTAAAAAACAAAAAAGTATTATAGGAAAACATTAAAAACCAATTGATGCTAAGTATCTTTCGGCATCTAAGGCTGCCATACAACCGGTCCCTGCAGCAGTAACTGCTTGTCTGTATTCTTTATCTTGAACATCTCCTGATGCAAAAACTCCAGGTTTATTAGTTTTTGTAGATTTTCCATTGGTAATGATATATCCAGTATCATCCATATCTAATTGTCCTTTAAAAATATCAGTATTAGGTTTATGTCCAATGGCAACAAAAAAACCAGTAATATCAATGTTTTCAGTTTTATTAGTTTTATTATTTATCATTTTTAAACCTTCAACAACATTTTTACCTATAACCTCAACAACTTCAGTATTATATTTTACTACAATATTTTCCTTAGAATTGACACGATGTTGCATTGCTTTAGAGGCTCTCATAACATCTCTTCTAACTAACATCGTTACTTTGGAGCATATATTAGACAAGTAAGTTGCCTCCTCAGCGGCAGTGTCTCCCCC
>CEUH01117381.1_pt1 | contig 13586 bp, 31 predicted proteins | sample 356461 | NCBI WGS metagenome assembly CEUH01 (sample SAMEA2623275, study PRJEB7988) | marine metagenome | isolation source: saline water (ENVO:00002010), including
TCAAAATCCATCAAAGCAGAAATAATGTACTCCGCACTTTTGTCAATTTCCCAACCTCTCCTATCAATGTCGAATTCTGTTGGTTGCTCATTTTCTTCACTTTCGTATTCAGGGTCGTTTTGCCTGCCCCAATAATCGAAATCCCTGCACTCGTAAATCACATTGATTTGATGTAATTCGCAATCTCCTAAAATCTCCTTCCATTCTTCAATCGTTGTCGAAAGTTTCATGTTCAATCTTTATAGCCGACAAGAGCCCATGCGCTGTTGACAATCGCTTTCTGCCATTCTCCACAATCTCCACAGGAGAAATCAGCGTCATAACCTGGTGCCCCTTTCCATAGCGTCAATGCCTTGCTTCCACAATACCTACATCCAGTCATGTTCAATCTTGAAATGAGTTTTTACTCAATGCTTCAGCAAATTTTTCTTCCAACATAGAGATACGCTTGACCATTTCTCTTTCGATTGAATTGTCACCAGCATCTTCAATTTTCAATTCCCGTATCAGTTTCAAACACGAAACCAATTCCTGCAACTCCCCATATCCAAATTCGAATACAACTTGAATTTCCATGTTCAATCAATACTCATCAACCCAAAACGTGAACGTGATCACACCACAGTCATCGCAGGTTCGATTGAGGTATCCTTTCCTCTTGTACAACTTGCTCGCCTCGCACAGCTCAAATTCTGAATCTTTCGGCCATGCCTTCTTGCATTCGGGGCAATTATCAGTCATGATGTAATAATCATCCATGTTCAATCTCAAACATCCTTGTAGGTCCAAGTTGACTCTTCAAAGTAAGCCAACTCAATGTTCACCTTCATTTCAGCTCCATCGGGCACACGATCCATGCGCTGCATGAACCAGTGAATGATGCCCTCCTTCGTGTGTTGGCCTTGGTCGTTTTGGGACAGCCGTGGGTGAAGCTCTCGAGCCATCACCAGTCCTCCTCGTTCGGAGTGCCGTCTTCGTTCCACCACTTGTCTTCAAGGTAGTACAAATAATTCGACCACGCATGAGTGTCCGTCTTTTCCAAGTCATACCAGCGTCCACGTTCATCGCATCGCTCCTCGTGAGCTTCGTTGATTTTGTCAAAGATGAAGGCAATGTATCTGTCCCCATCTATGTTTACCTCTTCAGGCCCACCTGGAGTGTATTCCAAGCCGCCGTAATACATGACTTCGTTCTTGTAGCCTTTCGGGAATGCGATACCCGCACTACCCTCATTGAGCAAAACCAATGCTCTCGAGCCGTTTCTCGATGCTTCATGCCAACCATGCCTCAATTTCACCTTCTCGTACTCAGAATCGTCAATGGCCCTTGCGTTCCATTCGTTTCCGTCAAGATCTCTTGCAATCATGTTCAATCATTCAATGCTCCATTGTCCAACCGTGTTTCCATTGTTGTCCACGACGGCACCTTCTGTTTTTCCTCCTTCGATTTTCATAGCGATTTCCCGAAGGACAGTCGCAATCATGTAATCGGACACGTTAATTCCATCTGCAGCCAAAAAGGTAGCGTTGACGGTCGAGAATTCAATCTTCACGCCCATTCTTACCACACCTTGTATCGGTAATTTCCGTAATCGACCCTCTGCAGGCCAGCTTGGTACTCGCTTTCACAGTTGACGCACCAGTTGGTGCCATCGGCCTTACGTGCCTGTCTTCCGCATTCATCACAAACAAACGGTTCGTAGTCGTCCATGTTCAATCTGTATCATCCTCGCCGTCATCAACGGGAAATCCATAAACAACGTGAGCAGGGAATAATTCTCCTCCTTCCTTGTATTCCTTGACGACTTCAATCCGCCACCAAGCAACCGGGCATTGGGAAAGCCACTCGTGAAACTCTTCACTCATTGGACTCACACCGAGGTGGCGTGTTACCATTATTTCCGCCTCCTCATCCATGAAATCTTCGGCTCCTTTTCCTCAACCCATTTGATTTGTTTTGGGCATTTTTGCAAACTTCCAACCAAACCGTTCACGCTCGCGCCATCAGCCGGGATGTCAATGCTCCACCCATACACGGGATCACTGGGGCTATTCCCCCAATGGCTAATGCAATCCGACAAACCATCACCCTGCCGGTTAACCCAGTCAGCGAGTGATTCGTCCCATTCGTAAATCTGCCTGTCCTCATATCCTGTCCCGGCGTTGAAATAGTCAAGAACCCATTTCAATGGATCGGGAATGGCTTCAAAAAATTCAAATCCTGTTTCTCCTTCGTATTTGTCGTAGTAAACCAACACGTACACCATGTTCAATCATTCTTGCACATTCAGCTCTTTGCCGTATTTGTCGTTGAGGTACTTCTTTTCCTCGTTATGCAACAAACGGTGCCCTCTTTTTTGAGCATCTACGCAATGGTAGCAAAAATCCTCACTTACCAATTTCTCTCCTTCGCAGAGGCCGTTGTAATGCCACGTTCTGCCATGGCTCCAAATCGGTATTATGCCGTCAAACATGTCGGGCCTCTCAGCAAGCATCTGTTCCAGCGTTTCCAAAGGAACCTCTGTCCACCCCTCTCCGATGTTTGGACACTCTTCGTACTCAAGGACCTCCTCAACCGTTGGCTTCCACCACCTGATGCCCATGACCATTTCGCTATCAACTTCGTAATCTTCGACTTGTCGGAGAGCTTCTTTCTTGGTCTTGGCACGAACCGTGTAGCTGTGCTCAATCTTTTCAATCCTCTTAACAACGAATTCTTTTCGTGTTATCTTCATGTTCAATCTTTTCTACGCTAAATCCCCAACTTTTTGCAGATCCACTCGTGCGCTTCAACGACATCATCGGCCGTGTAATCGCTGTCAAAATCAGGTTCCTCAACATCACGCAACGTGGTCATGTACCCCCATTGAATAATTGACATCGCAGCCTCTTTCACACTTTTCTTCATTCGTCCCATGTTCAATCATTCTACTACCTCGTAGGTACTCTTACTCCAGCCTTGAAGATTGTATAGTGCGTGTCCGCTTCGGAAGCGGGTTTTCCTATTTCTCTTCACAACCGTAAAAATCGTATCTGCAGATAATCGTCCAAATCCATTTGGAAAACGAACTTTGTCGCCGTCTTCCAGTTTCTTTGGTTTTGGTTGTGCGTTGAACTCTCGGCATTTTGCCCTCCATTCCAACGCATATTCGTTGTCAGTTTCACTTAGCATATCCAAGATGTTGTTTGGGCATCCATACCAAAATGGACCCATATTTTCGGTTATCTCTTTGTGAACTACTTCTCTATTTCCTGGGTAAAACTTGTAGCCAATCACCATACCAATCACCTTTTCATCAGGCAATTGGTAGGCAGCGTAAATGATGTTGGTCCAATCGAATCCATCACCCTTCGTGCTTTTGTGCTTCAAAATCTTCCATTCTCTTCCGTCCGCAGCTTTTTGGTTTTGATACTCCAAAACTACATCCTTCGGCTTTTTCCCGTGTGGTACAAAACTTCCTGTACTTCCCATGTTCAATCAACATAATGGGCCATCGCAGCCTTAAGCAATTCAGGCGATGAAGAGTTCCAACTCACGTGTTGAACTCTTCGCAACATCAACAGCTCTTTTCAAGCGCTTGATGTTTTGGTGGTCGGTCCAACCTGAACTCCTCCACCGCTTCTCAAGCAACATAGCAAGCCCGTTGGGATCACCCTCGAACTCGTTGTAAACCTCGCTGTCTTTCTTCATTTCCCAAACATTGTGGATTTCCCGAACCTCGGTTGCTTTCGCACCGGTGGATTGGAAAACCCTGTTCAAATCCTTCAAACGCATCCCATGGAAGGGATAGTCCTCGTCTTGTAGCCTCATCGCCAGGAACTCCTGGTTCTTCGTGGCCATCAAATTGTTCTTCGATTCTCCGCACTTCACGTAGCGTCCGTTGACCGTGTTGAAGATTGAAAACATCCTTGCATTCAACCTCCAGCTCGTTGCATCAACGGCTTTCGCACCGATTAAAGCAGCCAAGGGTGCAGCGTTCATTCCACCAGCACCCAACAAAAACACATCCGTCTGCAGCGCAGGCAAGGTCTCGAAGATTCGGGTCCACACGTCCTTACGACTTGTCAACTCTACCTCCTTTCCTTTGAGCTTGCCATTCTTCAAGCGACCCATCACGTTCGGGGTCGTTTGTGCAAGGTTCGAGCCAAGCGCAACCATTTCCGATTCCACCCCGTACATGCCCTTGTGATGAAGAATCTCATCCAAGTTTTGCCCATGCAGAGCTGGAATCGTCTGCGGTATTTCCTTTCGCATCGTGTCGAACCATTCAACACTCAACACTTGTCGCCTTTCCTTTTCCCCTGCGGACAATGTTTGCCCGGTCGGGATTGGGAAATCTGCGGATATGATGATGTCCTGGTTGCCAAAACCAATGTTCTTGTGCCTTTCAATCAAAGCTTTCACGTCAAAGGTTTCACTCAATTCGGGGTTCATCAATAACTTGAATCCTCCCGAATCCTTTGCCACCTTCGTTTTTGAATCAAAGCTATCGTGATGCCAACCTGTCGGCAAATCACGATCAATCGTGACCAACACGGCATCAGAAAACCTGTCCAAAGGAAGATTCCTTCTGTTCAAACACTCATTCAATTCTGAAGCGTAATTGTCCATGTTCAATCTAAACGCCTTCGGTCTTTCCAACCTCGGACCCATGCAACCGCCTCGGCAGCGGTATCGAAATACCATGAGAGCGCTCCACTTTCACCGTTGTCGCCACCTGTCAAGCCGTGGCTTTCCATGTATTCGACGGCTTCCGGACCGTCCATGGGCCACGCCTCAACGACGACATCAACGAATACCTCAACGCCGGTTCGCTCGTTCAATTCAGCAACCGTTCGGGGAGCCGACGACCATCCGAGGTTGAAGACTCGAAACTCAAGGGACAATTCTTTGTCCCACCATGTCCATGCCTCAAAGCCACCGCCGATACCTACCAAACGGAAGCCCTCGGGCGTGGCAACTCTTGGAAATCCTTTTTCATCCAAAGAGATGAGATCTCCCTCTTCTACCAAATCCTCAAATTTGTTCATGTTCAATCTTTGTCCGGCAATCGCTCAAAATAGCTTTCATCCAATATTATGCACGACATGTGCCGCCCCAAGCAAACGGTTTTGGTCAAACGCCCGTCCGCCCTTTGATAGTTCTTTTTGACGGAACCATCTGGCCAAAACGCACTATGGTCGTCAATCTTCACTCTCACCAAACGCGTCGGAGCGTCAGGGCGGTGATTGTCCTTGTTTACCTTCTCTTCCCTCCATTCATAGGTAGGGCGATTCATACCCTCAACCCAAAAAGATGGCAAAGCTGCTTGGACCTTATGCCAGCGTGTCCATTCTTGTGCCACAACCAATATCGTACCGACCTCCAGCGGTATTTTTTGGTAAGCATCTTGATAAAACGCTGAATCTTTTCGTTTTTCACGATACCACACAACGAGCTCACTCTCTTTTCGCATCTTGATTCGGTCTCCTACTTTCCATTTCATGTTCAATCAATCGGCCAATCCCATTCCTTAGCGAAGTATTCCCGTTGCTTACGGTCCCACCTCGAAATCAAGTTCAACACTTCTTCGTGGATGCGTTCTGTGTCGCAGCCCCACGGTCGGTCCTCGTCAAGCAGAATGTTCGCCACCTCGGCCACGTATTTCGTCAAGGCTTCAACTTCAAACTGCAAATGCCGAATCAACTTGTCCTTTGAAACGAGTACGACCTGGGTCAACTCGTCCAAATGCTTGACATTTCCATCCAAAAGGATGTAATCTTCTCCTTCAACCAAATCCTCAAATTTGTCCATGTTCAATCCTCCATCAGTGAGTTAGCGAATTCAATCGCTTCCTCAACGGTTTCAAACACTCCAGCGTGTTTTTTCGCCCAATCAGCTTTCAATGGCATCTCAAACCTGCCGGTCTTGGCTTGGTGCGCCGCGGTAGCACGCCAATCCGGATATCGCCTGTAGTTCCAATCCAGTTGCATTGCCCTGTGGTTTCGCCACACGTAGTACATTGCCTTCCGATTTTCTACTGCTTCGGTCCCGAATGATGGGCCCCATATCACCGGATCTTTTTCGTTGGCATGCCTGCCCACAAGTCTCGTAGGATTCAACTCGAATCTGTCGGCACCGCCCCAACTCGACTTTTCCCAAAACCTTCCTGCCTGTTTGCTTTCACAAATTCGGTTTTTCATGTTAAATCTCACTGAGAAACGAACCAGCCCATGAAACGCCCAAAGAGCACTTCCATGTTGTTGTTGTACGAACCAATTCGGGTGTTGCACCCGTAGTACTTGCCTTCGTACTCAACACAATGTTGCGTAATGTCGTCAATCATGTACTCGCACAATCTCCAAATGCTTGCCCCTTTGATTCGGGCAAATGCTTCAGGAGGAAGGCACTCAAACATGTGAAAGTAAAAGTCCTCATCAATCTCTTCCCAGTCAGTGCAAAACTTCTCGTCTGCCGCTTTGTCCAACAAGGAAACAGCATCTTCGAATTCCATAACAACGGCTTTTGTGCCGTGTTTCTCGTTGTATTCTTCGGGAGTCAATCTCTCATATTCCGTAAATCCATCTTTGTCAATCAAAGACTCCAGCGAAGTCTTTCCGATCTCGTACAAAACCTTCATGTAAAATCATCGAAGCGACCATAGCGCTTGGTTGTGAGTCTGACCTGCAATTGCCATCGAAGGGACTATCGCCATCTCCTCTTGTTTCTGAAACCTTTCATCCTTAGCCAAAACATTCCCCATTTGATACGGGGTGAAGCCCCAAGTGTACTTCTTGTTTACCGCCTCAAGGATTGCTCCAGTCGTCATCGTCCCATTTTCCCTTAGCAACTTCACGATGAAGTTCCTTTCACGTTGGTTCTTTCGTGCCATGTTCAATCACTCTTGCCAATAGCCTTCAAGGATTTCCTTGAGGTATTTTCTACTCGAAGCCCATTTCTCTTTGGAATAACCAAGAGGAAGTGTTTCCATTTCTGTGGTGTAGGTGATCCTTGACTTCAAAGAGTCAAAGAAGGTCTCATCTCCATCAAATCCTCCAAACGACATGTCAAACCGGCCTTCGTATGAGTGGCCGGTGTCCCAGTACACTTTGAAATCAACCTTGTCATAGGCTCTCTTTGGAGCTGTTTCGCCCCACTCTCGCATCATATCCAGCACAGCGCTTTCAATATCATTCGTATAAACGGGACCCGCCCCTGCAGCACCATGCCAGCCAGGAGTCGTTTCCCACCTACCCTCAAACACAGGCTCATTTCTCAATGCTGAGAACACAACCGCATAACATTGGTTGCCCGGCCCTTCTGCTCTATTCAAACTCACTTGAGTCAACTTCATGTTCAATCTGTCTCAAAAATTGTGTAGTTTCCCGTGCCATCAGGCAGCAAGTGAAGTTTGTCTTCAAACAACTCAATGCACTTTTGACACACCTCAATCTTTCCCTTTAGAGGGGGACCAGCAATCCAAATGCTGTGCCCCACGTCATTTTGGTTGAACGATTTCAAACAACAATCACAAACCCAATTTTGTTCCATGTTCAATCAATTCTCAAAATCCATTTGACCCATCGAGGGATGATTCTGCTGAATGAACCAGCGATCATCTTCATCCCCTGTACGGGACCCAATTGTTAAGCTCGTCAGACCACGCCATGTATTGCCCATTCCAAATGATGAACCATTGACCGTTCATCTCGAACGGTTGGCCCTCCGCCTGTTGGGGCGTCATGTACTGCCTTGGCACTTCCTGTGCCATGCTCACTTGGCGTGGAGCGACAGGCTGCATCACAGGCAACCAGCTCCACACGCACAATGCCGTCAAGGCCATCCACATGGCAGGTGAGTGAAACACATCAGGCAAGTCAAAGTATTCAATGTCGTATCCGGTCAGCCTACCGTACACGTAAGCAATCCCGTAAAGGATCAGTACGAGGCCAAACAACCTTCTCAAAATCTGCACGATCATCATGTTCAATCTCTGCCAAGAGCGTTATCCTCATCAAGTTGACCCCTGAAACCAAATTCACGTTTTTTGGAGTCGTACTTGAATTCCTTTCCTTTCAAATGAACTACAACTGCGTTCTTGTGCGGCATTTTCGACCCCATTTTGGCGAAAACGGCACTGATGGCTTCCTCGTTTGAAATCCTCGCCATGTTGTTTTTTATGCAGTATTCCCTCACAATCTTCTTGATTTTGTCCTTTTGGTTCATGTAAAATCTTCATCACTGGTTCCGAACTCGTTCAACGTGTTCGGCCACCGTCAATCGTCGTTTTTTGCCGTCCTGATCAGGGTACTTGACCTGAATCAATGTCGCCTTTCCGTGTTTGTTGTGGCCTGCACATTGCGGCTTGTCGCAATACCCAGTCACGTAAGGTTGGCGGTGGTGCCCTTTGAAGCACCTTCCGCCACGGTTCAAAGGTTCGCCATCTCGGTGCCAGTCAGCATGTTTGTCATGCTTGTAAAAGCTCTTTTCGATGGCAAGGGCCTCTTGCAAACCAACTCCGTTAGCTTCAACCAAACGATCAATCTCCCAGTCTGACAGCCACGGACACCACATGCAAGATGACTTGGGAGGCACAGGCCACCCCAAAACCTTGATGATTTCAATGCAATCCTCTCTTGTCAGACCAAGCTCGATGAGCGGATAACGGAAGTCGTGCCCGTTTGGTTCCTTTTTACCAAGCTCGGCTCTCGCTTTTTTGTTCATCGTAAATCGCTTGTGTCTTTTGCTTTCGTTGGCTTCGATGCCGAGGGACCAAATTTTCTGTGCCCCTGGGTATTTTTCATCAGCCCACTTCCTTTGAACGCCACCTTTGAATTTGTCAGAGCATACGTGTGATGCTCCTGGCAACATTGGCAGGGAACCTGCCCCAATCAGCCATTCGCTGATTGATAACGGCTCAACAACGTGATACCAATTTTCCTTTTCCTCCTCGGAGAGCTGACGGTATTCCGTCACCCGAATCCTTTCGTTTGTGTCCACATGCCGGTAAAAACCCTGCTTGTAGCGAACAATTTCAAGTGGAAACCCAGCAGCTTCACACTCTGCCTTACACCATTCAATGTGTTCGTAGGTCTCGGGCCATTCAGAGCCCGGATCAGAAAACACAGCGGCGTCGTAATCAGGAACAATCTCTCTCAACTTTTCTACTTTCATTCCGAGTAGTTTGGCACTTTTCTTGATGTTGAGGTGCATCGCAAGGATGCACGTCGAGTCAACGCCTGCACCAAACGACAGGAACTCAAAAGCTTCGTTATCGTCGTTCATGTTCAATCAAAAACCCATTGACTGATGTCAATGATTTCTTCCAAATCGCACAACTGGCTGTTCATGCCACGCTCAATCTGTTCGTCAAGTTCTTTGCCCTTAAAATCATCTTTCAAGGCCCTCCACAAATCCGTCCGGATGTACTTTTGCACTCCATGGCCTGTTTCAACAACCCAGTTGGTTTTGTGGTACTTCGTAGGAGTATGAACTTGCTTTAGCGTTTCGGCGTCGAAATAGTGGGACTCGGACAAACCGTGCTTCACAGGTTGTTTCCTGTACAACTCGTAGGCCATCCTTTCACCACCCATGTTATCAACAATTTTTCTCGGCTCCCGAACTCCGAAATTCCGCATGGTATCTCCAAAAAACCTCATGTTCTCCCTTGCAAAAAACTTTGAATCGGGATGCAATCTTTCTATCTCAAACTTCAAATCGCTTGCTGTCTTTATCTTCATGTTATCACCTTGTTGCGCCATCGCACCCTTAAGAGAAAAAGGTGCCTCGAACAGGAGGTGAGCCGAAGAACCATGAAGCAGACCTGCCCGAGGCGTGACGAGGTAAGCGAGTCAAGCATTTAAGCACCCCGACTTGAAAGAGGCCAAAAAAAAACGGTTTGCGCCAACATGTAAAATCTCAAAAATAACTCAACGGTTCGTGCAACCAGCCAGTCACAGGACTGTCCCAATCTGTGCCTTCACAAAGTAAACAAATGTCGTTCCAGTACCCGGGAATCATTTCCTTTTTTTGCACCAAACCATCGTGCAAAACTTTGTGGATGGCCGTTGTACCAGTACTCCACCGATCCATTCCGTGATTGAGTTCTTCCGCGATGTATGCGATTTGTTCAGCCGCAACGCCACAAGAGCAACTTGGAGAAATGGTGCGAACGCCCCATTTTCCCTTGAGCTCTGTAAGGTTTTTCGCTGGACCCAGGTAGGTTCCGTGCTGAGCAAGTTGCAGTGCATTCGTGTCCTCGTGTACTATTTCTTTCTCAAAGTACCCGTTTTCGATCATCCATCCGACCACAAAAGCCCTGTTTCCGTCAACTTCTTCCAAAAGAGTGTCGGAGTCGTGCCCGTCGTACAAATTGTACGACCATTCCTGGTCCTCAAAATACAGGGTGATGAAACCTCCACCCGTAAGCACCAAAAAGATGTCCACGCTGGAGCCGAAGTAATCCTTCAAATCCTCGATATCGTAGGCCACCCACGGCCCTTCATTGCACCCTGATTCGGCGTTGATTACAGCGACTTTGTACCTTTTGTTCAGTTTCTTTCTGCAAACAACCCCAATCGGGTATTCTGAACCCTCCTTGAGCTTCCTATTGCACAAAATACAAGTGTCAAATTTTCCATTTTTTTCTAAAAATTCGCCTAATTCCATGTAAAATCATTCAATACAATCAAGAGCAACCTTTTCGGCATGCCCAGTCAAAACAGACTCGACAACTGCGTTCTTCGTATCTATGCTCAAAATTTGAACCAGTTCGCCCTCCTGGACTGTGCGAATCGTCTTCGTCATCATTTTGATGTCTCCAATCAGCAGATCCTTCGGCAGCGACCAGGTGTTGGGGAGAGACTTGTCCACCATTTAATCCAACACTCCTTTCACCTTATCCAAATTATCGTTCACACTCTTCATCGTCTTTACCTTTTTGAAACCAACCGTTGTCCATGCCTTGGTGAACGATCCACCGCCGGCAAAAACAGTTTTCGTCAAGAATTCGCCGTCCGGCAATTTAGCGTACCCGTCTTTCAACAAAGGGGTCAATTCTTTTTCGATTGCGCCCATCTTATTCTTGATTTTCTTGACTTGGTTGCTCAATTTTTTCTTTTCCTCGAACAGTTCGTGCCACTCTTCAATTTTCAAATCAATTTCTTGAGTCAAAATCATGTTCAATCAATCTACAAAGAGCCTTCACAACGGCCCTTCGGCTTCACGTATTTCCAGTTCCTCCTTGAATCCCAAAGCGGGGACGGACCACTCGAATAGCAGTAAACAGGGTTGCGAAAGTCCCACGGTCGCCTTATTTCAAGCGACAGGCCTTTTTCGTATTTGATGAGCGGCGTTGCCTTTCCGCTAACAAGCGGTTCAGGCAGGTTGCCGGCTTTCATCCCCTCTGCAATCCAATTTTCCTCAATCAAACGGTTCAAAATGTCAAGCACGACCGCCTCATCTTTTTGTTCATGGTAGTCAATTACCATCTGCGTGTATTCGTGAAACCCAATTCTGAGGCAAAGAATCACAGTTCCTTCCGTCAATGGGTCCAAAAGGTCATTCAGGTCGTTCGTTATTTGAAACCATTTGAACACCTTTTCCTCTTCTTCGTCAATGAAACACTCCACATAAAGTTGTAGTAATCCCATGTAAAATCTCGTCACTATGGCAGTTTAAAGAAGGCAAACCAAAAGGTGCCCATCCGATCCTTGCCAACGCTCTTCTTCGTTCGTGTGCCAACAAGAGGTTGCACGGGGAAACAATTCAGCATGTCGCTTACGCTCACCGACAAATCGTTGTACTTGAAGAGAAGAACTCCGTGCGGTTTCAAAACACGCCACACTTCGTTGAACCCCGTCCGACAATCGTTCTTCCAGTTGCGTCCAAGCTTACCGTATTTTTTCAGCATGATGCCTCCCTTAGCCTCAAGGATGTGCGGAATGTCCCACACAACCAAGTGGAAAGTCTCATCTTCAAAGAACATGTCTCGATAGTCACCAATCACGTCAGGCTCCACTTTCCAATTCGGTTGAAGCTCAATCGCGCCCGGCTCCTCTTCCCGTATGTCCATGTAAATGCAATTCGGGTTGTTCTTGTCCCACCAAATTCCTCTACTTCCACAGCATGCGTCCAAAATCGTCTTTCCGTCCACGTTGATTTGGATTCTCCAGTAACCACGCTCAAGCCCGGTTTTGTGGACTCGGCCTTTTCCTTTGAGGGTTTGAAGTGCATTGCGTACTTTGTGTTGCCACTCGGGCGTTTCTACCCAGCCCGTGGTGCAAACGGTATCGCAAATCAAATCCTCGTGGGCTGCCGCCACGTACTCGTAAATCGCTTCAATGTGGTGCAAACCGTCCGGCACACACTTCATGTTTGTTTCTGTCAATTTCCTTTGCAGGGTCATAACCATGTAAAATCACAAATTCATGCAGGATCGTATCATGCCCCCATCAATCTCGATGGTGATGCAGTTCCTCTGCATTTGTAAACACGCCGCTGCGGTTGACAGCGAACCACCAAAAGGGTCCAAGACCACTTCATTCGGTTGCGTACTAAACCCAACCAACTTTGCGATGAGCTCGATTGGTTTTTGCGTTTGGTGTTTTTTGTAAACGTGGTGCTCAGAAGAATGCGCTAAAACATCCGGCGTAGCCCTCATAGGGTGGCCACTCCCGAACAACCTTCTTTTCCCCTTTGAGAAAAAATGAATCAGTTCGTGCCTCGGTCGCCCGTTGTAGCCCAAACTGATTTTCTTCTTATCCCAAACCCATTGCGCGTTGAAAACCCAACCGGCCCCCGTAGCAACCTCAATTTGCTCCATCAGGTAAGCCCACGTGTCGTTTCTCACAGGCGGCATGAATGAAAACATGTGCCCGCCGGGTTTGATGACTCGATGGAGTTCAAGGTAAAATGCCTCGTCAAGATCCTTCGTTTCAAAATCCCAGCCCTTGTTCAAGTTCCGCTTCCGTGTTGAACCTCTTTGCATTTGTTGGTCCAAAACGGAATATGGCGAATCCATCACAATGGCGTCAATGCTTTCGTCTTCAAGGTCTTTCAAGACGCTCCAGCTATCACCCTGTATGATGACAGCCTGAACATCGCCGCAAATAGCGAGGTAAACTCCCCTTGCGATTCTCTTGAAGCAGACGCCAACATTCTCGTTCAAACGACCACGTATGGTCGATGGTGTTTCTTCGCAAAATTCGTCATAAATCTCAGTCAAACATTTCGGGGACTTCAAAAAGTCCCACAGTCTTTCTTTCAATGACATGTATAATCTTCTCGTTATTCAGCCGTTTGTTGCATGATGATTTCATCCACCATGTACGCACGTTGTTCCTGCATTTGAGAAAACAACTCCTCGTTGAGACCATCAAGTTTGTGATCAATGTAGTTTTCAAAATAAGGCGATTCTTTGCCTGTTTCAATTATTTCACAAATCGCGTCCTCAAGCAAGCCGAGCTTCATCCTTCGAATCATGTCTCGGCATTGTTTCGCCCAGAGGTGCGCCCCTGCCCCGATCGTTGTCGCCATGCGATACACGGGTCGGTGTCCGAGCCATTGCTCCTCCGTCCTGCCACTTACCGCCTCGATACTGAGGCCGC
>CEUH01024526.1_pt1 | contig 13583 bp, 12 predicted proteins | sample 356461 | NCBI WGS metagenome assembly CEUH01 (sample SAMEA2623275, study PRJEB7988) | marine metagenome | isolation source: saline water (ENVO:00002010), including
ATCATAGTAGTTTATAATGTTAAAGTCGGTTATAGCACAGCTTATGAAAACCCCTAAGAGAAAGCCGTATATTATAAACCTTTTATCCTTTACAAACGCAAAAAGAGCAATAAGTAATGCTGTCTGAGAAATTTTACGAGTCTCTGCAAAATCATTAATAAATGAATCATTGAAAAGTGTAAAGAGAATTATGAAAATTAAAAATATTAAAAAGGCTTTAAAAAACTTTAAATTGATTATTTTAATTAGCCTTTCCTTGTCAAAAGAAATTAAAATAATAGCGAAAAGACATATCATACATATATTGACAAAAGCCTTAGCGTAAGTCATAAATGGAATTGAGACACAAATTAACGCTGCTATGTAGTTGTATATTCTTTCTAGTTGGGTTTTCATTTTACCTAAGCTTTTTTTTGATCATTGTGGTTGATTTTCTAGAAAAAAAATACAAAATAGTGCTGCGAATTAATCCATAAATCGGATATAGCCCAGGCTTGAAGTTATCCATAATGATTTTGATTCTGTTTTTAACCTGCAGTTTTCTATTTTGTGTAGAGATAGATTTTTCATCAACCACATAGTCTAAAAGAATCTCTGGCATATTTGCGCATTGGAAATGCTTAATCACTTTAAAAAAAAACGCATAGTCTTGAGCAGCATCTTTGTATTTTATCGGGTACTTTGGGACAGTTTTTAAAATTGAAGCCTCAAACACGACAGTTGGATTTACAAACATGCTATTTAGATACATATTTCTTTTAATTTGATTGTGCTTTAAAGGGTGTTTTATGTTATATAAAAAGGTTCCTTTAGAATCTAGTACTCTTGCCCATGTTCCCACCAATTTTACTGGCTTATTTTGCTGTAAAAAGTTTATTTGCTTAAAAAACTTGTTTTTATAACAAATGTCTCCAGCATCCAATCTAGCGGTATATTTATAATTCCTCCCTCTAACAAACTCTAAACACTTATTGGCTGCAATGCCGACCCCATAGTTTTTATCTAAATATATAAAATGAATATCACCATTGTTTTTATATTGAGATTTAATTTTGTTTTCAGGAAGCTTAAATTCACTTCCATCATCTGTAATAATTATATCAATTTTAAATGACTCATTAATTGATGATATGGTATTAATTAGACCGTCAGGGTTATTGAAATGCGGAATGGTTATTATCAGTTCTTTATCCATTCTGAGTTGTTTTTCTTTGTTCGATGACCCAAATTAAAGCAACACAAAGCCAGAAAAAATAAATTCTAAAAGAATCCATTTTAAGCCAATTGAGTGAAAACCCTATCATAGAAACTAATATAATGAAAGCAATTATTGAATTTTCAGATTTCAAATTATTAAAACACCATAAAAAAATCTGCAATAAGATTAGTCCAAAGAATAAAAAACCAATAACACCTGTTTCACTTAAAATTCTTAAATACATGTTATATCCTGGCGGAAATCTTTTATCATTTTGGTTTAAATATTTTAACCTAAACTCCCAATTATTTTTCTTAGCCCATGTGGGGTATTTTTTTCTTGATTCAAAGGCTTGTTGACCATATCCAGTACCTGAAATTGGGTTTTCAAGAAATACATAAAACATGGCTTGCTGTATTCCAAACCTAGATTTATTAGAAAGAGAATGAGCTGAATCGTTAAGCTTGAAAGAGTTAATTTCCTTTTTTAAATAATCCAAAATTGGTTTATTAAAATAAGCGACAGATAAAACTGAAGCTGTTGTTAATCCAATGATTATTCTATTTAGGTTTTTCGTTACATTTTTGTTTTTTAAAAAAATTAGAGCAGCAACTATAGATTGAATTATGATTGCAAAAAATGCAGCTCTTGAGCCAGACATAAAACCTAAAAATAAAACAATTCCAGCTGGTATATACTTAAAATTTTTCTTTTCTGTCAAAATATAACTAAACATCCAGCCAGCAATTGACAGCAAATACGTTCCTAAAGCAGGCGGCTCGAAAGTTACTGACGAGATTCTTTTAAGCCTCATATCCGTTTTTGCCTCAGTAAAAGGAAAGTAATCAAATAGATTTAACAGTGGTTTTTTTAGAGAGACCATGTTAAGCTTTACAATTAAAATCTCAATTATTGAATATATTAATACAACAATTAAAGATGCTAAAACCACCCTTCTTATTAATTTAAATGCCTTTTTTAAATTGAATTTTTCAAAGCCATTATAAAATGTTAAGGGGAGTATAAGAGAGGCAATAATCAAGGATCCAAACTGATTTACAAATCTTGAAATACCATTGGTCTGTTTAAAATAATAGTCTAAAATATTATGTGAATTTAGAAGGGAGGCTATAAAAGACCATATTATAAAAAGAATTAAAAACTGAAAAATAAGATTTTTTAAGGGTAGTTGGATTCTTCTTTTGAAGAGGATTAAAATAAGAGCAAACGAGAAAAACAAGAAACAAGAATCTCTATAATACTCGCCCAGAAATCCAATGCCAGACCACGAATTAAATGGAATAAAAAATATTCCTAAAAGCAATGTTGGCAAGATTATATTTTTAATTGTTAAGCTTCTCATTTTTAATAGTCTCTCCAGCTTGAAATATCAATTTTTAGGGATTTTACTTTTTTAACTTCATCCTTAAAGTATGTTTTTAAATACATCATTGTTTGCTTATCAATTTTTTCAGGGTTCATGCTAAATACAGATGCTACTCTAGCTAACAGAATTTTCAAAAAAGGAGTTGGTTTAATAAATTTTTTAATTATGTTTCTTGTGGTTGATGGTTGAAAGATGATTTTAGTAAAAAAATTTTTTTTATAATGACCTCCTTCATTAAATTTCTTTAACTTTTTCTTGGGCTTAAAGTTGTGGTCTACATCTAAAAATTTGTAAACCTTTTTCATTGTAACTTCATTTTTATTACTTAACTCTTCACTGGTTAAAATTAATACGTCACTAAAAACTTCCTTAGCCTTAATTATTTTCTGATAGTAGGTAGAATTAAATTTATAATACCAAAAATCAGAATATTTATTTTTTTTTCTTTCACCCTCTATTTTAACAGCTTCCTTGAAACTAAGTCTTTCTCTTTGTTCTCTTTTAAGATGTAAATAGTTTGAGTATGCTCGATTAATGGGGTCTCTCAAAAGTATTATAAGCTTTGGGTCATTCAAATATTCTTTAATTTCTTGAAATCCAGCAGGGTAATTAATGTATGAAGGCGAGGCGTCTCCAACAGCAGTCTCATTTTTTACGTTTCTATAAAAACTTAAATATTGTTCTGAGTTATCAATTTGTGTTTTTTTAACAATATTGTCCTTAGGCCCATTATTTAATTTAGAAAGTATATTATGTGTGAAAAAATGTAACTCTTTCTGGCTAGGCATGTAAATTTCTGGGTGTTCATTCAAATAGTGATGAAGAGACGTGGTGCCGCATTTTGGAAATCCCGCTATGATAAAATTTGGTTTTTTCATTTTAGGTCAAAAATATCTTTATTTTATCCTTAAAATATATCTGTATGACTATAATCATATTCCAAATAATAAGGCTCACCAATGTTGCTGTTGCTGCACCATTAATCCCCCCATAAGACCCCTCAATTGGAATTAAATAAAAGTTTAATGATATATTAATTGCAAGCCCAAAAATCAAAATTTTATTTAAAGTTCTTTGACGACCTGTCATATTCAAATAAATAGCTCCAGGGCCAGAAACAGCGTTAAAAAACTGAGCTGATAATAAATAAAGTAGTGCATTGTTTGCTTTGGAATAGTCTTTGCCAAATAGGCTTAATATCTCTTCAGAAAACAAAAACAAAATAGCTAAGACACAAACACTAATCAAAAAAATAATCCTTGTTGACCGCTTAATTAGTTTTTGTAATGTTTGCATTTCTTTATTCTCATATATTTCGGCAATTCTTGGTGCAATTACAATATTAACCGACATTAGTGCCAATGTTGTTAACATTGCTAATTTTACAGAAACTGAATAATATGCAATTTCTTCAAACCCCTTATACATTGATAAAATAATAACGTCTATGCTTTGCATAATAAAATATGCAATTGCACTGAGAGCCATTGGGTAAGAAGTCTTAAATATCTGCTTAACAGTAAACTTTTCTGAATTATTTGTCAATTTACCCAGTTTGGTTAAGAGCCTAAAAACCTTGATGCTTGAGAGACAAGAAAGCAAGACAAAGCCAAATAGATATGCCTCAACCAATAAGCTCTGATAGTTGGTAAATAATAAAATAATTGCAAACAGAAAGATTGGCAAATACCTAAATATGCTTCTGTACATTTCAGAGAAAATGGTTTTGTTTAATGCCCTAATTGTATCAATATTTAGCATTGTAAGGGAGAAAAAAAATACAGTTAAAATTGTGTTTCTAACAAGGTAAATGGATTCTGATCCTGTGAAAATTTCATTTATGCTAAATAGCTTAAAAAAAACAATAAACAGAAGTAAAATAATGAGGCTTAAAGCAAAAATTATTCTAAGCATCTTAAAATATATAATTCTAATTGACTCGACACTATTTCTGGCTTTTAAAAGCCCTGAGAAATAAATAATGGACTGGTTTGTTCCCATCAAAGCAAGCCCTCCCAAAACCATTATGGTAGATCTTACAAAGTCATAGCGACCAACATCTTCAGCAGAATAAAAATTAGTTATAAATAACGTAAAACCAAATAAAAGTAATACTCCAAAAGATCTGATTATTAAAACAGAAAAACTCTTTTGTGTTAGATTTTTTATCGACATCTTACCTAACTCTGTCTAATTTGTCAAGATAAGAGTAAAGGCCAATTAAAATTGAAACAATCAAAAATATAAATAAAAATAAAAACGGGTAGTAAACCATTTTATTTGAAAAAAGTGAATCGTTCTCAACTAAAACATTTGCTTTATTGATTAACATTACTGTATCTTTAGATTTTAGATTTTCCTCCTTTAGTTCCTCGTTTTCGTTTTGCAATAAAATCTTTGTCTTAATTAATTCATTAGGCCGAATGTCTTTGTTGTCTATATATAATTGGGGTGATTTTATGCCAACCTCCGCCTTTGTATAATGTTCTAAGATTCTATCAATTTGCTTTATTGTTTCCTTATTGTCAAAAATAATACTTGAAATTCTTTGAAGGTTTCTTTCTCGAAGTTCTACAAAAAGTGGATTATTGTTAAAATAGTCAATGATTTTATTAATCGTGGCAGTTGATGAATTATTGGAAACGTACACTTTTATAAAATGGTAGTCATAATCATATTTAAAGCCTTCTGTCACAGAGAATCCATCTTCGTATTCGAGGTTTTCAAAAAGTGCTCTTATTTCATTCGCTTGAATATCTTTTGCTACAATATCCTTAATATCTATAACTTGAAATATTGAAATTTCGTCAATTGTTTCATCATTATTTAACTTCATTTCTTGTGTAAAAAAGTCTTGGTCTTCATCAAGAATTTTACGATTTATTTGCTCTATTTCAGAGTAAATATAATTTCCTGCATCAAAATTAATCTTAACCAAAATTGTTGCTTCTTTGGATTTTGGGCTGTCTGTATCTGTCTGTAAATACCCTAATATCAGCCCGACTAAAACTATTGCGCCTATTAATTTCCATTTAGTCAAAAATGTTTTAATTGATCTAAAGATTTGTAAACTAATACTTTGAAATAACTGTTTTAGTTTGTTTGCTAAAATAATAATGTCCAATTCATCATTTTCTTTAAAATTGTTTTTCATTGAATCTTGTTTGTTTTTTTAACGAATATTTTGATAAAATATTTTAAATTGTTTTAAGTAGATTAAGTTTTGTGATTCTTTCTACTATTAATCTATCATTTGCTATTTTAGGAATCTTATTTTGTCCTCCCAACTTTCCGGCATTTTTCATGTATTTTTTAAACCCGCCTTTCAATACAATTTTAATATCAGGCTTTTGAATAATCTTGCCTAAAATTAGTTCTTTATAGTATTTATTTTGGGTTTGTAGTTCTGAGTCTAGGTTTAGGGCAAAATCTTTAAGATTATTGGGCTCTTTATCAAATTCAATATACCACTCATGACATGCTTTATGGTTTTTTGATTTAAATCTAGGTGCGACCGTAAACTCATTAACCAATGCGTCTGATAATTGTATTGCTTTTTGCATTGCCTGCTCTACCTCTTTCACAATTACATGCTCCCCAAATGCAGATAACTGTTGCTTGATTCTGCCTGTAACAATAATTCTGTGTGGGCTTAGGCTAACAAATCTTACTGTATCACCTGTATTATAGCCCCAAAGACCTGCAGAAGTTGAAATAATCATTAAATAATCCTTATTTATGCTAACATCCTCAATTGAAACCCTATTAATTTTATCTTCCCTATAATCTTTAACACTAATGAATTCATAAAAAATACCTGCATCTAAAATTAATAAAAGGCCTTCGCCATTAATTTGATCTTGAAATGCAAAAAACCCTTCGCTTGCCGGAAAAAGTTCAATTGTATCTATTTTTTTTCCAATTAAAGAACTAAACTTTTTTTCGTAAGGCTTAAAATTGACCCCTCCGTAAATTAATAAGTTAAAATTGGGAAATATAGATGATATTTTCTTCCCTGTAGTTGATTTGATTTTTTCAAAATACATTTGAAGCCAAGATGGAATACCACTAATTAATGTCATATCCTGGTTTATAGTTTCACTAATAATATTATCGACCTTTTTTTCCCAATCATCAATCGTATTAGTTTGCCAAGTAGGAAGCATGTTTTTTTTCATATAATGTGGAATATGGTGAGCAGAAATTCCTGACAATCTGCCAGTGGGTATTCCTGATATTTTAGTGAGTAAGGGGCTCCCCTGAATAAATATAAATTTGCCATCAATAAAGTTTGTTTTACCAGTATTAGCAACATATATTAATATGGCTTTTTTAGCGCCGTTCAAATGGTTTGGCAAACTGTCTTTTGTTATAGGTATAAACTTCGACCCAGATGTTGTGCCAGAGGTCATAGCAAAATAAATTGGTCTGCCTGGCCAAAGAACACTTGCCTCTCCCTGCTTTATCAGCTCAATATAATTTTTAATATCTTCGTAATCTCTTATGGGTACTTGGGATTTGAAAGTCTCATAATCAAATATTTTTTTAAAATTATGATCTACACCAAACCTAGTTAGTAAAGCTTTTTTAATCAGCGTTTTAAGTTGTTTTTTCTGTGTTTGAACAGGCTTATTTGCTGTATTATAAGTTTTTTTTCTTGCAATTGCTGCAATAAGCTTTAAAACTATTCGCTTTAACATGGCTAGTAAAAGTTTATCAATGGCTCTGGGTCGATTGGGATACCATTCTTCCACAACTCAAAATGTAAGTGAGGACCTGAACTTAAGCTTCCCTGGTCTCCAGAGTAAGCAATTACTTGGCCTCCCTTAACATAGTCATTTTGTTTCTTAGATAATCTTGAATTGTGCTTGTAAATTGATATAATGTTGTCTCCATGATCAATAATGATTACATGGCCTGTTTCGACGGACCACTCAGAAAAGATTACACGGCCATCAAGAATAGACCTGACAGGCGTTCCAACATCAGCTGAGATGTCTAATGCGTAGTGCTTATCTGACTCGTTGAATCCTTGAGTTAGCTCTCCTTTTATCGGAGTAGAAAAGAGTTTATTTTCTATTGTCAGTTGATTTTTTGCAATATTGAATCTGTCTTCATCTTCAACATATTGTCTAAGAATTGAGTCTTCATAGCTAGGCGATACTAGTTTTATGCTTGTGCCAACAGAACCACTTTCTTTCAAAATGGTTTCTTTCGAAATAACACTGTCCACTTTCCCTAAAAGAACATCTAAAATCGATTTAGAAAAATTGTTGTCGAGTATGATTTGCCTTTCTAATGAATCTGTTTTTTTTGTGAGGTCTGCTACTTTAATCAAAAGCTCTGTAGAAGGGTAGCCTGGCACCATCTCCCTGATTTGGGTAAAAAAAACTAAGCATATCGTTGCAGATATTAGGATGGTTGAGTAAAGGGTAAGAAAAGCAAAAGTGTTTAACTTGTTTAGTTTAAAAGAGAATTTTTCTTCAAATGTTTCATCTGTAGATATTACTATTTTATAATCATCATTTAATCTCTTAAAAAACCCTTTATCTGTAGTCTTGTTTTTCATTAGTGCAAAAATACTTAAAATTGCTTACTAAATAATTAGGATAACTAGATATAGTATAAATTCAAGCTATTATTATTAACTTAGCATCAAAATTAAGAGTAATGATTATATTATTTATTCAAAATGTTGGTTGGATGGGCTGGGTAATCATAGGTCTAGCTGTTCTATTGCTTTTTGGCGGTAAGAAAATTCCTGAACTGATGAGAGGAACAGGAAAGGGAATAAAAGAGTTTAAAAAAGGGCTTAAAGAAGTAGATGAAGAAGAAAGTTCCGAAAAAAAATCTTAAAAGCTCAAGCTTCTTATTATAGCTTCAAGCTCAAAAATATATTCTCTTTTATCAGATCCTGGAGAATAGACAAAGCCATCTATCATTATATATTCGTCTTTTTGCTCATCTGATTTTAGTAAAAAATTAATAAAGGGTCCTGCCATAAATTGGTTTTCAACCTCCCACAAACCTCGTGTTTCATAAGCTTTTTTGTCCCCTATAAGTATTTCATCAATATTAGGTTTGTATGTCATGTCTGTTGACATATATGTGTTATCAACTGGGCCAGGAATATGATTCCTTGAAACAGAGTCCCTTACATGAATAATTTTTTCTTTGTTAACACTCTTAAGTTTGCTGACAAGTAAATTAACAGATCCGGTTTTTATATCTCTTCTAATCCATACAAAGTTTTTTTCGGATTTGGCAACTCTGTATGCTGAGGGAATTTTTAATTGGACCCCTGTATTGATTTTAATGTCTTTTGTTTTGTTTAGGCTTTTGCTGATTCTCCTTTGTTTTTCTTGTAGTTCGTTATAGTACAGCACAGAGTAAATTTTGTTTTTATTTTTTTTGATTAAATCTATTAAGTCATTTGGATTTTTAGCTGTTATTTGAATGACTTTTTGAGGGTATGCATAAGGATTGCTCAGGGTGAAAACTCTTTGTTCCTTTGAAATATCTATTTTTAATATAGATCTAGAGCTTCTCACAAATCCAGAAAAAACATTAGGGGGTATTTGTCTAAGGTCAAACACTTGCTCGATTTGTGGTAGCCCGTAAATAGTTGGTGCTATATTTTCTCTTATTGCCTTGCCAACCTCTCCTGCCCAAAGATTGTCATCGATTACTACTGAAATATTATTAATGTTACCATTCGAATCGGGTAATATTTTTTCTGCTTCATTGTTACATGAAAAAAACATAACTATTAAACCAAATAAAGCCTTTTTATTTATCATTAAACAAAAGTAGTATTTAATTTTTTGGAATCTTTTTTGGAAATATAATTAGCTTCTGATTTTCTTTTATCTTATCGCTTTGCAGGTTATTCCACTTTTTTATTTCGCTAACTCTAACTCCAAATTTTTTAGAAATTTTACCCAAAAAGTCTCCGTATTTTACTTTGTATATCACTTTTGAATTTATAGAGTATAGGTCTGGTAAAGGTTTTTCTCTTTTGTCAAATTCAGATTTTGCAAAGCTGTAAAAAGCTTCTTCTTGCATTACAAACCTGTCAACCAACTCAATAGGAAGCCTTAATTCATTTTGGTTGTTTCCGGGAACAATGCTATGAATATATGAAGGGTTAAGGTTATTTATTGAATCTTTGGGGTAATCAAAAAAACTTGAAATATGCTCAAATGCTATTTTTTCTTTAATTCTTATTTTTTCGGTATTGAGTATTGGCTTTTCACCCTTTTCAATGTTTATGCCGTGTTCATTAGCGTACTCTAGAATGTACATCGTAGCAATAAATGAGGGTATATAGTTGGCTGTTTCAGACGGAAGAAAGGGTCTCATATTCCAGTAATTTGTATATCCTCCTGATTTTTTTTTTGCTCTGGATATTGTCCTTGGCCCTGCATTATAAGATGCCAAAACGAGATTCCAATCATTATGTGTTTTATAAAGTTTATTCAAATATAGTGCTGCCGCTACTGTAGACTTATAAGGGTCGATTCTTTCATCAATATAGCTATTCATTGTTAAACCATTTTCAAGGGCAGTATAAAACATAAACTGCCATAAACCCGTAGCGCCAACCTTCGATACTGCAGAAGGGTCTAGTCTCGATTCAATTATAGGTAAATATTTAATTTCTACCGGAATCTTTTGGTTTTGGAGTTGCTCCTCAAATAGAGGAAGATAGTAATTTAATTTATCAATATTTTTTTTATAAAACTCTACTCTTGTATTCAAATATCTCTTAATAGTTTTTTCAACGCTTGGGGTAAAATATAAGTCTATTGGGGTCCTGTCGTTAAGCCTCTCAAGTCTGTTTTTAATAGTATCTGAGTTAAAATTTGATTGATCAAGCTCTTGTTTGTTGTCTACTTGAGAATAGCTAGAGAATATAAAAAATGAAAATATTATAAGAACAAACTGTTTGGTTTTCATTTTTTTATTTTTAATTCAGTGCTTTTATGCCAGGAAGTATTTTGCCTTCTAAGCTTTCTAGCATTGCTCCTCCCCCAGTGCTTATAAAACTAACTTCGTCTTGTAAATTAAACTTTTTGATTGCTGCAACCGAGTCGCCTCCTCCTATCAGTGAAAAGGCTCCACTTTTAGTTGCTTCAGCGACTGATTTTGCAATTGATAAGGTGCCTTTTTCAAATGCAGACATTTCAAAAACTCCCATTGGGCCATTCCACAATATAGTCTTGCTTTCTATTATAATGTTTTCGAATTTAGATATTGTTAAAGGGCCGATATCTAAACCTTGCCAACCGTTTGGAATATCATATATATTAACAACTTTTTTTAACCCTTTATTAGAAAACTCATTTGATGCAACTACGTCTTCTGGCAAAAAGAGATTAACGTTTTTTTCTTTTGCTAGAGAAATGATTTCGTTACAATCGTTAAGTTTTTCTTTTTCAAAAATTGAATTACCAATAGAGCCTCCGTTATTTTTTATAAAAGTATAAGCCATGCCGCCGCCAATAATGAGGCTGTCTACAACATCAAGCATGTTTGCAATCACAGAGATTTTAGAAGATACTTTAGCTCCTCCAATTATTGCAGTTACTGGTCTACTAGGGTTGTCCATTAACTTCTTGAGGTTTATAATTTCGTTATTAAGTAGAATGCCAGGACTCTTGAGGTCAAAAAATTTCGCCATGGTTGCTGTTGAGGCATGCTCTCTGTGTGTAGTACCATAGGCATCATTTACATATATTTCTGCAAGATTTGAAAGTCTTTTGGCAAAGCTCTCATCAGCATTGGTTTCTTCTTGATAAAACCTTAAGTTTTCTAATAGTATAACTTCTCCAGGTTTTAAATTAGAACATAATCTTTCAGTTTTTTCTCCAATACAATCTTCTGAAAATAAAACTTTAAAGCTTAGTAATTTTTCTAGCTCTGGAACGAGTTTTGAAAGTGATAGCTCTTTTGTTTTACCTTTTGGCCTGCCCAAATGTGAAGCTAATATACAAGATCCTCCACAAGACAAAATATACTTAATTGTCGGAAGTGCCGCTAGGATTCTGGAATTATCTGAGACCTTTCCTGTATCATCGAGCGGAACATTAAAATCTACTCTTATAAAAGCTTTTTTTTCTGAAAAGTCAATTTGCTTTATTGATTTCATACATATATATAACGTGGCAAATATAATTCTTTATCTTTGTTTTTAATCTAATGAGATGAGTCAAATTGAGTTAAATAAAATAAAAAAATCAATTGATGGGGGTAGAGTTGCCAACACGTACCTGATGATTGGCAAGGCCGATTCTGATGTTCTTGGTTCGTCTTTTGAACTAATTAAATACATAATTAAGAGCCCATACTCAAATCTAGAAATTCCGAAACAACAAGCTTCTTTAGAAAAACTAAAAAGTTTAACAAACCCTGACATACACTACTTCTTTCCTGTTAATACAACTAGCGAAGTAAAGACAAAAGCAAGTTCAGAGGATTTTATGGAAAAATGGCGAGAGATCATTTTATCGGGGACAAAAATTAAGCTCTCAGACTGGTATGATAAAATAGGTTTGGGAAACAAACAGGCACAAATTAACAAAGATGAAGCCGAAAAAATAACAAAGCTTGCTTCTTTAAAGTCATACGGGGGTGGTGTAAAAATATTTTTGATTTGGATGGTGGAAAAAATGAATATTAGTGCTTCAAACAAACTTCTTAAGTTATTAGAAGAACCTCCTGCAAAAACTGTTTTCATTTTGGTTTGTGAGCAAGAAAATAAAATCTTAGGGACAATAAAATCTAGATGTCAAAAAATATTTATAAGTCCACAATATGTTGAAAATCAAGAATCTAATTCTGATTTTGAGATTCTTTTTTTAGAATGGGTAAGAGCTGCTTTTAAGGTTAAGGGAAATAAGTCTGCAATTAATGAGCTAGTTCAATTTGCAGAAAGAGTAAGCAAAAGAACAAGAGAAGAACAAAAAGCATTTTTAATATATTGTTCCGATGTATTTAGAGACTCTATTCTCTATGGATACAGGGTTGAAAATAGAAAAGAAAAATACAGCTCAGGGCTTGACCTTGAAAAATTTGCACCGTTCATACATGAAGAAAATATTTTAGATTTTTACAAAGAAGTTCAACAAGGGTTTTCTGATATTGAAAGAAACGGTAATCCTAAAATTATCTTTCTTGACATTTCAATAAAGCTGACCAGGCTGCTTCATATAAAACCCGAAGAGAATGTCCAATGAGTGGTTTATAATAGCAAACGTTCTTTCTAATTCTGGGAAAACAAAAAGCATTATCGATAAAGTATTAAAGAAGCTTAACGATGAGAAAATAAAACACATTCTCAATCTAACAACTAATAGTGGTCATGAAATTGATTTAGTAAAAAAAGCTACAAAAAATGGGTACAATAAAATCTTAGCCATCGGGGGAGACGGAACGGTACAAAAGGTTGTTGCTGGAATTGTTTTGCAGCGGAGCATTAGTCTTGAAAAAATGGTCTTTGCGCTGATTCCATCAGGGACAGGAAATGACTGGGCAAAGTCAAAAAATATTTCTTCAAATTTAAGAGGTTGCGTGATCGCTTTAAAGAGCGGGAAGATAAAAACTCAAGACGTTGGGGTTGCTACAATAAAAAGTGGTTATAAAACAACGACAAGGTATTTTGTTACATACTCTGGTGTAGGATTTGATTCGTTTATGTTAAGTAAAATTGATAAGTATAAGTGGCTAGGGAAACTTTCATACTTAGCATGTGCAATTATGAACTTTTTCAAATTTCAAAATATTGCTGTAAAAATTATGACATCTAAAGCTGAGATTGAAACTAATGTGTTTTTGCTTGGAGTAGGAATATGTAAATTTACAGGCGGAGGAATGCAGTTAATAAAAAATCCTATTGGCAATGACGGTCTTTTAAATATTACAATTGCTCAAGAATTTAGCAAGTTTGATGTAATCCGAAATTTTTTTAATCTTTTTAATGGGTCTATTTTTAAAGAA
>CEUH01034879.1_pt1 | contig 13554 bp, 19 predicted proteins | sample 356461 | NCBI WGS metagenome assembly CEUH01 (sample SAMEA2623275, study PRJEB7988) | marine metagenome | isolation source: saline water (ENVO:00002010), including
TACAAGTTTACGTTGGCTGCTACTGCACCATCGTTTAAAACGTTTACGTTATAGGTCGCCACTTTTGCAGAAGGTACTGTATATACAACCTCTGTGTCGCGGCTTCCGACTAATTTCTTTCCTAGTAATCCGTTTGCCATATTATCCTCTTAACTTTGTGATAGGAAAAAGACTTTGGACGGAGACATCTGAAAGGCGTTTAAGGCCGATGTGATGCTCGTCTGAAGTCCACCGAGAGCCGCTTGCTCTGTTGCACTAGCTGCTTGGACAGCAGCGATTTGGGCTGAACCTTCTGTCTGAAGCTCGCTGACTTCAGTATTACCTTGGGCAACAACAGCGTTAATCTGTGTTGTACCTTCGGCTGATACGGCACTAAGGTTCGCGTTGCCGTTAAAAATCTCGATCATGCGAGTTAGATAAACTAAATCAGCATTTGGTGTGGATGCGTTTAAGGCCTGTAGCCTTGTGGATAGCTCGTCTGCTAAAGACTGTTGGTCTGCTACTGATATATTAGGCATCTAGGGTACTCCCGTTGAAAAGGCCTCCGTATAGCTGGGATATAATAATGCCCTGCTGAATTACGGTTGGTGTTGTTTGGAAAGCTTGGTTCGCATAGGTTTGCGAAAGATCACGCGCTGCTTCTGCTGCTGCTTGTGCAGTTTCGGCGGCTGTCTGTGCAGTCTCAGAAGCGTTCTCGGATGATAGTGCTTCTGATGCGCTTTGCTCTGCATCAAGCCTTTTGACCTCCATATCGGCAAGAGCCGTGGCTTTGAAATTGTTGAGGTCAGAAAAGAGTTGAGTAAACGAAGCTATCTCGTTGTTTGCTCCGTCCGTGCCGATCTTAAGAAACAGTTTTTCACTACCAAGACTGTTGTCGTAGGTAAATGTAAACGTATCAATGTTCCCAGTGGCGTCATCGAATATCTTACTTAGTAGAGCAGATAACGTTAGACCGCCCTTTTCGGCATCCTCTAAGTAGGTGTCGAGAAGGTGCGTACCTGTGTTCGCACTCCTAAAGTTTAACTGTTCACTGGGTACGCGTGTGCGTGCCATTATTCACCTTTCTCTTTTCCAAGCTTTGCCAACTGAGCTACGCGAGTTGACGACATCTGAAGTATATCTTCAGCATTTGTTACTCGACCTGCTATGTTGCCAACATCTTGCTGCAAGCTCTCTCTTGTTCGTGATATTGCACTACGAAGAGCCTCTATGTCGTCCCGTATTGGTTTTAATTCTTCTGCGAGCCGTGCGTTTACGTATTCTCTTATGATACTGTCCACGCTAGTCTCCCAAAGTTTACTATTTGGGTTCATTGCGACCCTCCTTCATTGGGACTAAGTTTCCTTTCTTGACTTCCTGTTCTATGTTCTGCTGTGGCTGCACAGATGCGCCACGCATTTTTTCGAGCAACATCATTTGTTGTGATGGTGTTGGGCCATCTTTTGATTGCTCTTTAGATATTTTGAACTGGTCGAGATCTGATACGCCCATGCTGCGTATTGCTTCTTCTACTACCTTGCCAGCGTTGTACTCCATAGCCATGCCTGTTTCGTTGAGGATCTTAAGCATATTGATCCATGTTTCGGCATTACGGGTGGGTTCGAGGGGTAGAGTACCGTCTACTACGAGGTAGTCGATGTCGCCCTGTATCTCTGGAAGGTTGAAGTCTAGGTATCCATCTTTTACTTTATCAGCAACAATAGAGGCACTATCGTTCTCTGTGATGCGGATAGAACCTTCTGGATCGAAGAAGTCTTGAATGTTTGCAACCATCATGCGTACCAGTGGTCGTATCGAGGTTGATGAGATAACGCGGGATAGGACGCCAAGACGCTGGGAACCAAGCTGCGTCAGACGCTGAATTTCAGTGGCAGTCCTTATCCCGTCTGCTGTCGGCATACCTTGCTGGGCATCCGAAGCGGCAGAAAGTCTTTGCTTAAGACCTGACATGGCCTCTATATCGTTCCAGTGTCCCTTGGTTACATCTGGTACTTGCGCAATAAATAAACCCTTACCGACATCTGCCCCAGGCATGGTACGGACTAAGCCATGTGGGTTCCTGTCTATAAGATCGCCTATGGCAATCTGTGTAGGATCAACGAAGATAAGGTTAGACAGGGCAGCCTGCACATTGTCGATCCTCGATCTAAGCAGCCATGTTGCAATGTCGTGAAGTGGTAAGAGTAAATCGTATAGTGATTGAGAGTATGTTTTGTGTGCGTCGTGGTATAGGCCACCTATAGTTACTGGGAACTGGCGTCCGTATGGGTTTAGTTGAAATCGTATTACTACGTTCTCGTCTAGAATAGTTACGCAAAGCCAAACATGATCTAGCTGTGGCATGTTTATTTCGTAACCTGCCAAGCGTAGCCAACACTCGTCTACTACTCTGCTATCACCAAGAGTGAAGAATGTGCCACCGCTTTCGCGCTTGTTGCGCTCGGCTGGGTCTATGCTTAATCCTCGTCCAGCTTCTTGATGCCATCTATGTCCGTCCCACCCACCAGCAGGAGGTGTGAGGCGGTTTCTGAGGGCTGGGAACTCCAAGAGCTTTGGGTACATTCCTGTTTGTACCAAGGCATCGAAGGAAGAGTAATCGGAGAAGATGATGTATTGCATCTTGTCCCAATCTCCCCACTGGACACGGGGGTCGTGGAATACGCGTCGCGGGTCGAAGTTTGTGATTTCGTTTGTACGGTTTTGAGCGTTCCACGTAACTTTCGTGGGTGCGTATCCGTACCGAATACAGTCCAAAAGGTGTTGGGCAAGTCGTGCCTCCCCTGCTGTTCGACGCATCTGCTGATGCAGTAAGCGTTCGATGATAGCCGATGATTTACGAGATTTGCGGTTCAAGCCCTCCAATTGGAACATAGGGTTACGGCCTGTAAGAGCAGCCATAAGATACGTAAGTACCGTATCAGCTATTGCTCTGGTGTCCGCGATAACGGCCTTTTCGCGGAATGATGTTGCATCTGGGCGGACATATACATCGTGTGCTCTGTCTGCTTGGTTCCAATGTTCGTATCGACGCGCTATGCGATCATACGACATTTGCATGGCAGCTTTTACGTAATCAACGATACGCTGTTCTTGCTCCGCCGAAAGGCGTGAAGATATATCGTCATAGTTCATCAATGCGTCAGCGTGGTCGGAAAGATCGACTACGATGCCATCATTGTCTGGAACGTACTCTGCGCGGTAGTGTGTAGTTGTCAACGTCATGCTACTATTTACGCTTTTCTTCTGGGGTTAGTCGTCCCTATTCACCCCATCCTCGCCACTGTCCGCCATTGAGATCGGACTTGTGCGCAAAGACACTGTTTTTCTCTGACGGAAGAAAGGATGGAGGCTGATAATATTCGCCTGTTGCTGGTGTTCTGGCGAGTACGTCTAGGCCGATAGATAGGGCGTCTATCTGGTCGTCGTGTGTGCCAGATGGGAATGATTGGCACTCGTTATAAAACTCGTCTAGCCAGTTAGCTTGCTCTGGTAGGAATACTCGCCCACCTTCTATTAGGGGCAGTACGGCACTGAGGCGTGAAACTTTATCAGTTGAGATTTTGTACGGAATGACTGAGACGCCACTCTCTCGCTTGAGTTCTTGGATAAGAGATTGTCCTGATGCCTTGTCTTCTACATAGATACCTCTAAGACCCTTGCCTCGCCACTGGTTGTTAAGTTGGATCATGCGCCGTTTGAGTTCGGGGAACTCGAAACGGTCGCGTACTAGGTCTACTATGTAGATGTCGCCCGTAGTATCGAGACCTATGACTGCCATTACGGAATAGTCACTGTCCTGTTTTACCTTGAAAGCGGTGTCGGCTGCTATGATTAGAGAGTTAAAGCGTTCTGGCTTCATGTCTGCTGGGTAGGTTCGCCACCAATGTTGACGTATTAGGTTTCCGCCTTCGATGTACGGCGTTTGCTGGTAGAGGGACGCGAACTCTCTGGGGTTAAGGCGCTGCCTTCTGTCGAGATCTGTGATTGGGAAGCGTGCAGGCCAGAGGGCTGTTCGCTTTGTTTGTCTGATGTATCGTTTGCTTGGGCTGATCTTGGACGCCTCGTTGGGCGCGAGGAAGTTAGGGTCAGAAGGATCAAGAGAAGTTCTAGAAACCTTGCCTTGTTCGCCACGTATGGGGCTTTCGGAAATAGCTGGGAAGTTGATATGAAGCCAACGCCCCTCTTTCCAATCTTCTGTCTGCATAAGTCGGCCTGCTGGGTCATCGGGATGCCATCTGGTAAGGATGACGATTTGGGCAGGGGGTATATTATCGACGTCAGGCTGGAGACGCGTGGATAAAGCGGATACATAGTAATTCCAGATTTTGTTTCTTTGTGTCGCACTCTCTGCATCCTCTCTTGATTTGAGTGGGTCATCTAGTAGGAGTAGGTTCGCGGCTCGACCACTGGTTGTACCTCCAACTCCTATGAAGTACGCGGCTCCGCCGCTGGTAGTACGCCATTGGTCAACCGCACGACTGTCCTGGGACATTTCAAAGTCTGGAAAAACCTGTGGTACTTGGGGTTCGTTGACCATATCCCGTACTTGACGTCCAAAGTCCTGCGCAAGTTGACTGTTATATGATGTGGACATCATAAATCTGTTGGGCTTCTTCGCCATAAAGTACGCAGGAAAGATAACAGAGCCGTACGTAGACTTGCCGTGGCGTGGCGGCATGGTGATAAGTACGTTGCGTACGGGTACTTTCTCTGTTTTGCGTCGGTCTGCTTCTTCCAGTCCGAAATGTGACGTCAATTTATTCTTCTCTAGGCGGTCTAGAGCGTCGATCATCTTTAAGTGGAACTCTGGTAACTCCCATTTAGGGTACATTAGCTTGACGAAACCCAGAAAGTTATCTTCTGCGTTCTTTAACTTGAGTAATTGTCGGGCTGCTTCTTGTGGTGTGATGCTCATTATTGATCTTCTTCTACTACTTCTGCTTCAATGATCTCGTTGACGCCAGAAGCTATGGCTTCTAGCTGTGCGCGGCTTAATTTTTCGGGGTCTGTGTCCAGCGTATGCTCGTGTTGTACGAATTGTGCCGTAAGATCGGGCATAACTTTGTTAAGCATGGTGGCAAACACACGGGCCTGCGTAGGCGTCCAGCCTATTTCGCCCATAACTACCTTGTGTGCTTCTCCAATCTGGCGTTCTACCTTGCGATACATGCCAGCACGCATGTTTGCTACCTGTAAAGGCGTAAGTTTCTTGCCGTTTTGCGTGCTAATACGGCCCTTCGGGTTGTTTGGCATTAAGTTTGCTCCTGACGTTTTCAATTTTGCTCGCAGTCCGCGAGAGGGTGGCAATGGCAATTGCAAAAATTTACGATCGGCGGGACGATCCCCCCGCCCCCTTCACCCGATCGGGCAAGATTTCGGCGGATTTCCCAAAAACCCCTTGTTTTACAAGGGTTTTTTGCCCCCTGAGAAGGGTCGAGGTCGTTCCAACGGAGTTGGAACGTTTCGGATTGTTCTCCCTTCGGGGCGGAAAATCGAGGTTCGCATGTCATACCCGCAGGTTAGGTGATCGCGTACACACAGTCGTCCCACACAGCGACGAGACCCTATAGGGTCTCTGGATCAAAGAGGGTTGCCAGCTCTGCTTTGGAGCTTGGCCAGTGCCTGCTGCACAGGTGATCCAAACACAGGAGAAAACTCATGGATCTTTCACACGTAAGCAAATCAACCCTTCGCTCGCTCGTCACAATCGGGCACATTTCACGCCAGTACGCAGCCACGCTCGCATCACAACGCGCAGACACCTACGCCGCGAACCCAAAGTACGCCAACAAGCCGCAGAAAATCGACGGCTGGCGCAAGCTCGCCGCGCAATTCGCGCAAGCGCCTGACGCAACGCCGAAGGCGTCGAAGCCCAAGGCCAAGGCGAAGGCCAAGGCGAAGGCGCAACCGCAAGCGGATCTCGCACCCGCGTTTACCGCGAGCACGAAGCTCACCAAGTCAACCGCACGCGAGCTTATCGCGAGCAGACGCATACTCACGAACGCCGAGAAAGCCGCACTCGCAGCGTTCCTCGAGCGCATCTAACACACGGACGACAAACGCACGACGTAAGCCCACCATGTTCGCATGGTGGGTTTTTTCGTGTCTTTGGCACGCCCTTGCAACGTATGACGAAAGGAGAAACATCATGTCATCAAAGCAAACACACACACCAACCACGCCAGCGCATTTGAACGACGATCCATGCGACAACTGGGTCTCGCTCGGACAAATCGCACCACGTGTCATCGACACGTACGCTCCAGACGAGTTCGAGGACGCAGCAGACGAGGAAACATTCGTTCGCACGTTCACGCGCTTCATGGGCATCAGACAATGACGCGCCGTCAAGCCAAGGCGATGGCACGCCGCAACAGCGTCAAGGATTTTGTCGTAGTCACGCTGTTCGCGCTCTTGACCACGATAATCGTCATCAACTGGATGACAGGCTGTGGCACGTTCACGCGAACACCCGAAGGACGGATCATACACGGCTCATGCGTGTTTATACCGTCGTTCGCAATCCACACACCAGTAACACCGCAATAGGAGGTAGGCATGTACGATTTATCGCAACCAAACGAGCGTGAAGGAACGTGCGTCAAATGCAAAGGCTCTGGCCGATACGCATGGGGCGCGTTCGTCAACGGTAAGCCAACCCACAGCGGCACGTGCTTCTCCTGCCGTGGCACGGGCAAGCAGGACAGACGGCAGATCAAGCGTAACGAAACGTACAACCGCCACAAGATCGCAAAGATATTCGCAAGCGACGGATGAGGCCATATCGGTGAGGGCGAGTAGCGTCGCCCGATCCCGTACGGCTTCCGTACGACAACGTGAAACAAGGAGGAAACATGTCACGTAACACAACAAACAAAATCAAATCAGGCGTGGGTTCAGACCTACAAAAAGGCAATCTTTCCAAGTCAGGTCGCGGTCACGGTCGCATCACGTCTCACGACATCAACAACCCCAAACCAAATCGTGCAGCACGTCGCGCAATGGCGTCAGCAAAGATCAAGCGAGGTGACGCGTAATGGCTATCGTATCAAACAACCCAACCGCGAACGACCCAGCGTCTTGCATAACGGCTGTCTGGGATGCGCTTCAGCATTGGCGATCACTCGCGCTAGAGCCAAACGATCCAACCGACGACGAGGATTGGAACAAAATCACCGAAGCGATGGCGTGGATCACAGAGCAACTCGATTGCGAGGTCGATAGCAATGGCGACACCGTACACGTCGAGCCAGACTGCAAGATCGTGCAATGCACAAACGGCTTAGGCGAATGGGAGCTAGTGCTCAAGGACGGAGGCTCGGAAGTGTTCGACACGTTTGATGAAGCACAGTCGCGTGCGCTCGAACTCTTTCCGTTCAAGGAGGGTGCGTAATGAACCGCTTCATACTTGCGGACGATCCGTACGACATACCGACGGTGATGTGCGATCAGCACGTCATCAAGATGATAACCGAAGAGGCGCAGATGCTGTGCTATGCGATCCAGAAGCACATGCCTGAGTTCGCAGCATGTCACAGCAAAACGCTCTTCAAGACTACGCCCAACTCTGGTTACGCGAAACATCCATGTACGCAATGGTGCGCAACCAACCAGACCAACTTCGAGTGGGCGTTGGATCTGTTCCAAGAAATGTGTGGCGAGTATTCCGTGCGCTTTAACGGCGTTCACGGTACAGACAGCAGGCTCAAGAACCTGTTTATGATCGCTATCGTTTCGGATGAGTACGACGAGTGTTTTCCGAAAGGCAAACGCACGTCTCATCCACAGTGCTTTGGCGTGTGGCAACGACAATGCCAGACGTCCGAATGGTGGCCCGTACAAGCATACCGCGAGTACTATCGCCACAAACAAATGACGTTCAAACAACCTATGCGTTGGACGTCACAACCTCAACCTTCATTCATGTAAACAGGAGTAATCACACATGAGTATTCAATCTCAAAAAATCAAAGTCGTGACCATCACAGTCACGCATCACTACGATCACGACGAAAGCTGGTCGGAAGTACACGTCGGCATGACGAAAGAGCAAGCCGAAGAAAAAGCGGTAACGTCTTTGACTAAGCTTCTTACGGACGAGTTTTACGACATGGACGTGAGCGCCTCCACGCTATCTGACTTGATCCTCGCAGCAAACGAAGAGTGCAGCGAAAGTTACTGGACACAAGACGTGCAAGCGCATGAATTGGAGGCATCACAATGAAACACATTGGAACCGTATCTACGCACACGTTCTCGTGGATTGTAACACGTTACGCAGCGGACAAGTCTATGATCGACTTCCACGAGCGTAATGTGCAGCCGATGATCGACTTGCTGGGGATCAACGTACGCAAGCTACCGACTGGCCACCGTATGACGATCTCGGGCCGCTGCAAGATCGAGGACTGGGGCGAAGGTCGAGCAAGTGTCACGATCTACGTAACCAAGGGTCGTGGCGACCAGCGTGTCAACATCAACGTAAGCGGGATGTCGTTTCGGCAGTACGCAATGCAGAGGTCAAGTACTTTATTTACGTTGATGGTTCCGAAAGTGGACGACGCCGAGGCGTCTGACGTGGCATGATGGTGGTTAGACATGGAGTATTACACATGGGTGAACCATCATTGTTCGTGTTCGTGGATGACGAAAACTCTTCATGCGTTATCGTATCGAACTGTTCCGAGGACAAGGCCAAGATCATGTTGGGGCGTGCTATTCAGCACGTCTCGACACCGCCGCTTAAGTTCTACAACGCGGACGAGTACGCAGCCGCTTTCGTGGCTGCAAACAAATCACGGCCTTTCGACATGTTATTCGTTGGGCCGTATGATGACGTCGAGGGCGACCTCGATGGCGTCGGAACGATATACGAAATTGCGAGGCGCGATAACAAATTGCTCGTGCTTCCTGTGGATACAAACGGCGAAGTTGCAAAACAAGTTTGGGAATATCATAGCCAAACTTTGCACTAATAATAATGCACGGACGCCCACGTGTAACCACGCAAGCGTAATTACGCACACACACACACTAAAATTTCAAGACCCCTAAAGGGGTCTTTGGATCTAAGAGGTTTGATTTCTGAAGCCAAAAGCTTTGGAGGTCTTGCTGTGCCTAATCGTTGGCACAACTTGACACAACGTTCGTTGTGTCGTATACGCAACTTGTCATCAACATTAGAGGTATCATATGACAACTATCAAACACATACTTGACAACCACACATCACGTGAAGCCGCCGCAATCTTTGGCGACATCATCAAGGCGAACACACAAGACTTACCCGACTGGGATCACATCTTTGACGCGGCTCGCGCCAGCGACATCGTGAACAGCGTCCATCCCAAGTCCAAGAAGATTGATAAGTTCGCACCCTCGCAAATCCTACGTGCCATGACTGCGAAAGGCATGGCGATATGGGTATCCGATATTGCGAAGTTCGCCGAACAAGAACGCGCTAACGTAGACATGGGTGTAAGAGCACCGTTCGTTACGATATGCAATGCACTGTCAATGGATCACTCGCAGCTAGACGTACCATGTTGGCCGTTTACGTACGAGCCTAACGATCAACAATTTGACACGGACATCAGCGAGTACGTCGAGTTCGAGGCTACTGGCGAGGACGACGAGGTTGAGCAACCCGCAGAGACCAAGCAAGTCCCTCCGCAGCCAACAACCAGATGGGACGACACCATGATCGACATTGCGAACATGGCTGTATCCAAGGCGTCCAAGGGTTCGATTGCTGACATACGCGTGATCGTGAAAGAGCGTGACACTCTTAACTCTCAGATCGCTGCCTTGCGTAACGAGGTCGTGGCTGCACAAGCGAACAACTACAACGTCGAGCCAGCGAAGGATGATGACGGGAATGATAAGCCAACTCCCGTCGCCAAGCTTCAGCGTGCAAGTACGGTGTTCGGGATCAGAAGCCCCTTGCTCGATTTCGACATCACCACGTGGTCTTGGACTGGTACGAACAAGGACGTGCCTGTGGTTGATCCGCACTACAAGTTCGACGTAGAGGCGCTATCGTCGCTGTTGTTCTCATGGAAAGAGAACGTACGGTCTTGGGTTGGCGGCCCAACTGGTTCGGGCAAGTCAACGCTGATCGAACAAGCGTGCGCTGTTACTGGCACGGAACTGTACAGGTTCAACTGTGACAAGGAAAGTTCGCGCTACAACCTGATCGGCAAGGTCGATGTGACGGAAGGTACGAGCTACTTCAAGGAAGGCGTGTTGCCCAAGGCGATGAAGCGTCCAGCCGTGTTCTTGATCGACGAGGCTGATGCTGCTCTGGGCGACATCACGATGGCGTTGCAGCCCGTACTTGAGGGCAAGTCGCTGTTGATCGGTGAGGATGGTGGACGCATGGTCAATCCGCATCCGCACTTCCGTATCACGGCGACTGCAAACACGTACGGTAGCGGAGACAGCACTGGCATGTACGCTGCTGGCGTGAAGATCCAGTCACGTGCGTCGATGAACAGGTACGGAGTGTTCATCAATCTCGACTACATGGCTCCAGCGACGGAAATGAAGATGGTGCGTAAGGTTATTCCAGCACTGACCGACGCGTCGGCTCACCCGATCAGCGAGTTCTTGAAGGCGTATCGTCAATCGTTCCGTAACGGTGCGGTACAAACACCAATATCCCCACGTAACACAATCACGATGGCACGGATTGCAGCGTTCTACGAGCCTATCATTGGCGTAAGTAAAGCGGTCGAGCGTGCCATCAATACGAATGTGGTTCTGTCTGCTGACGAGGCTGATGCCGATGTCATCAAGGGGATCGCGGATAAGGCGCTCGCATGAGCGCCTTACCACAAACACACACTCTCAACAATCAACAACGAAAGATGAAAGTATGATATTTAATAACAACAATCCCGTAGCGTTGCAACGTGAACTTAACGGCCTTTCACGAGGCCTTGGTCGTAGCGACGTACAAACAATCTTCCAAGGCGACGGTGCGTCTGCGTCTAGCAAGAAAATCTATCTCCCGAACATGCCTATAGATGCGCAGCTTACAGACGAGCAAATGCGTGTGTTCCGTGGCTATCACATACACGAGGTCGGTCACATTCTGCATACGAATGATCGCGTGTGGAAAGCCGAAGTCAATTCGTATGTCAACAACGACGAGTACTGGCGCAAGGATGTGTTCAATGCGCTTGAGGACGTGATGATCGAGCGCAAGATAAACGATCAGTACGCTGGTGCGAAGCGCAACCTTGAAGAGACCGTTCAGCGCGTACTGGGTAACAACCTTGCGCAGATCGAGGAACACGGCATGGCAAGCACGGGTGACATGGTTCCGTACGCAATCTTGCAGATGTGTAGGAAAGCGATGGGTTACAAGTCGTCCAACTTGGACACGTTCTTGGACATGCTGCCTGACGATGTTGTCGAAGAAGCGGACAAGTGGGTAGATCAGGTGCTTGCTGCCGAGGACACGAGTTCGATCGTGAAGATTGCACGCAAGCTTGGTGACTGGATGGAAGCTGAGGGCGTACGTCAACAGCCTCCGCAACCACCGACACAACCTCCGCAACCGCAAGATGGTACGCCCACAGACAACCCCGATAGCGATTTCGAGGCTGATGGCGACACTGAGGACGATCCGAAGCCTGATGACGACGATGATGGTGGAGAAGAGGGTAACTCTCGCGTCCAACAAGCGCAGACCAACAGGAACACTGACGCAGAGGACAGCAAGCCCCTCACGTTGAACGAACTGATGAACAGGGCGCTTGAGGATGTCATCGACGAGGAAGCCAAGAAGGTCATTAGCGAGGCCGAGGACAGCGACTTCTTGCTGCCGTATCGTTCAATCAATGAGTACGCTCCTTACGAGGACATCGAGGCACAGCGCGAGACCCACCCGAACGCTGACGAGTACCTCAAAGAACGCTCGACACGGTACGACAATCTGCTGAAGTCTATGGGTAAGCACTTACGCAGCCGTTCATCGTCACTCGCTCGCGTGTTGCAGTCGCAAGAGAATGAGTTCTGGATCGGTGGCAAAGAGCATGGTCGTTTGGATCGCAACCGCATGGTCGGAATTGTGACTGGTGAGAAGAACATTTGGGCGCAGCAGGTTAAACAGCAGACGCAATCGACAGCGGTCATGGTGATGATGGATCAGTCTGGCTCGATGTCGTTCGGTCAAGTTCGACGTGCATTGATCGCACTGAACGAGACGCTTGCACGAGCGCATGTTCCGTACGGCATCATCGGATGGTCTTGCTCGAACTACCAGATCCTTAAAACGATGAAGGAAAAGGGTCGTACCGAGCACGTGAAAACGCAGATTGGCGGCATGGGTGATTGGTCTGGTGGTACAGATCCGTACCCAGCTTTGCTGATGTGCTACGAGAAGTTTCACGAATGGTCGCAAGCCGAGCGCAAGATTGTTCTGTTCTGTAGCGATGCTGCGTTTTGTAGTTCGGACAGTCACAAGATGCGCAAGCTAAACGCTTTGCTCGAACCGCAAGGCTACGAACCTTACGGCGTGTTGATTGATAGCCATAATGCACAGTCGCTTGAGATTGCGTTCCCTCGTGGCGTCGTCAAGACGGACAGCAAGAAGCTGCCCGAGACCATGCTCGATCAACTGCAAAAGCTTCTTGCGATTGGAGCGAATAGTGTCGCTGCCTGAGTTCAAGCGAGACATCAAGCCAACGATACGGCGTGAGTGGATGGAACTCATGCCGCGTCGTTCGATGGGCTTCTGGTGGCGTGTTGGCGTCGTCGTGAAGCTGCGTCGAGTACGCCAGACTGACATGAAAAAAATAAAGGCAATCTGCGTAGAGGTGGATGCCGCACATCCCGAGCATAGGAGGTTCACGACATGGTTGTCGGATCAGCAGCTTTCTTTTGTCTTGCGCTAAACGTGTACTTTGAGGCACGTGGCGAGGACTTGGCGTCACAGTACGCCGTTGCGGAGGTCACGCTTAATCGCGTGGCTTCCCCCGATTTTCCCGATGATATTTGTAGCGTTGTATGGCAACGCAAACAATTCTCTTGGACACATGATGGAAAGAGCGACAAGCCCAAGAACGCACGAGCGTGGCGTCGTGCAGTTACCGTTGCAGGTTACGCGCTAGAGGACGATGGCCACGAGGTCGTAGGATACAAGGCACTCTACTACCACGCCGATTACGTCAAGCCGTACTGGTCAACAGCATACGAGCGACTTGCCAAGGTTGGGCGACATATCTTTTACGGAATTAAAAAAGGGTAGCCCGTCGGCTACCCTTCTGTGTATGTTCAACGTGTAAGAGGAGACTTACCGCCACATACTGACGCGGTTAAGGGGTATTAAACACTATGCTCAACAAACCACGTTGGCACTCACAAACCAACTTGATGCACAGTTGCAAGGGCCATGTAACTCCCTTGCGATTTCCCCAACGCACTCACGCCTTACGATACGCTTCTGACCCGTCGGTTCAGCGCGTATTCTTTAATCTTGTCGAGGTACGCACGCAGATCTTCACAGTCTTGCTTGCGTGTGTTGCGGCCCATTGCTTTCGCTTCTAG
>CEUH01128197.1_pt1 | contig 13358 bp, 14 predicted proteins | sample 356461 | NCBI WGS metagenome assembly CEUH01 (sample SAMEA2623275, study PRJEB7988) | marine metagenome | isolation source: saline water (ENVO:00002010), including
CGGAGCCGATAACCCCGGTTCAAATCCGGGCAGGGGCGCTCATTTGATTTCTGAGACGCATTTCTCGCTGCAATAACGGCGGAGATGGTCCCCTGCCTCATCGAAGTCCTTGAGGGGCTTCTGTTGGCCGCAACGGCGGCACCAGCGCTTGACAATCATTCATTCGCCTCCCTCTCCAAGCGTGCGCATGTTCCGCACCTCACGCATTTCTTGAAGTGGTTGGAAATCAGCCTTCGGCAGTGGAGATTGGCACACTCTCGCTGTTGCTTCCTCGGGAAGGTCATTGGCTGTCCTCCCACATCTCAATCAGTGTCTCCCCTGTGTATCCTCGCTTCATGTGGATAGCGGCAGCAGGGAAACCAAATGGGAATCCACAGCGGCTGGCACCGATGACACGCATGGAAACAATGCCGCCGTAGTCCATCACCATGTTGATTCGCTTCAGGCTTGACACCAATTTGGCCAAGGGAATCAGCAAACACACGTTGTCTGCGACTTTGAGGCAGTGCTCAAGGAACTGCGGGAAAATACTGTATGGCGGATTGGTGATAATCCAATCCACCCCCGGAAGCGTTTTGTGGTAATTGAAAAAGTCGCGGCCCTCAGTGATTTCGCACCAGTCTTTTGTGCAGCCGGGGTATTGGTCATAGAACGCACCATCACCGCGACATGGGTCAAGAACCATATCGTCATGGCGAATATCGTAGAAGTCAATCATCTGCTTGGCGATGTGCCGTGGCGTCATGATGACGTCGTTCGGCTTCAGTTCAGGGTTTGCGTCTGCGTTCCCGCTCCCGAAATTTTCATGCAATCCCATGCTTCTTTCCCTCCCACCACTCAGGCGGCTTTTTGTCTCCAACCCAGTCGAGCAGGCCGTCGAAAATGGCCCGCTCAACGCGCAGGATGGAACCAAAGTCTTCCCACACGTCACCGCTGTCTCGACGCACAAGGAGCATGATGTGGCACTCGTCCTTCATTTTGGCATCAAGCACTTCGGTCATCAATAATCACCCCTTGCCTCACTCAAAGTCCATCCCCGTTCTTCCTCCGTTCCCATAACCCGATTCACGGTCTTTTCGTCGTGGTGGTTCACAAAGCAAAATGTGCACCAAAAGGTCATGGAGCGTTTGGGGTATTCTGTTAGGTTGCCTCCGTTGGCGATACCATCAACAACGGGGAAATCCTGTTCGTCACAGACCTCGCAAAGAGGGTATTTCCAACCGGATTCGGACTTGAAAATCACGCTCTTGCCCAGTTTCAAACCGGGGCTGTGCCACCGAACAACAGGATTCAAGCCCTGCTTCCGTGCGTCCTTCGCATTCAGCACCTTGTGATAATTCACCCAATATTTCATTCGTCTTCCACCTCTTCCATTCCCCAGTCGTCTGCCTCATTGAATGCGCGTGTCAGCGCCTCTTCAACAGAAACCTCGGTTTCCACTACACGCTCATAAGGTCCCTCGGCGGGAGAGCCAGCGACATAGGTAGAGCCGTAGCGATGACCACCAACGACATAGGGCTCCCAGCCACCGTGGTTCGAGAACTTCTCATTGAAGGCCCTCTTGAAAGCGATGGCGTCTTCTTTTGTTGCGAACAAAAATTCCCTGCTGGGCATCTCATCAATGAAGTCTTCATCGTTACGGGCGTCGAACCAAACCCTGACCATCCACGGGTTCAGGAAGTCGAAATCATCGCAGGATACGAAATGCTTGCTTATTGTGACCCCCCCTTCCCGAGATTGCGGCTGAACGGACGGTGCCCCGTTTTGAATAAATCGCGCATTTTTTGTTCGTCAGCGCACTGAGAACATAGGTGGTCATACCTCGCCCCCGGCATACCCATGCCTGTGCGAGGTTGGACTTCACGACCGCAGTGGTCGCACCGTGGGTCCGGGTATTTCCTTGCTGTCCAACAGGGGATGCACTCAACACTGAGCAACAGTGGGATGAACGCTGGCGCCGCATTTGGAAACAATTCGTGGCATGTGGGGCACTGCATGTGGGCCTCCTCGTGCCTGTCATAAGCGTCAAGGTTTTCCTTGAATTCACTCTCCCACTCTTTGACTCGCTTTGCTTCTTCAGATTCGTAATACATCATTCCTCCTCCTTTTCCATCAGTTCGTTCATGGTGATTCCTCCGTAGCGAGCGTATATAGCCCTGTCCGACAAGGCAGGGTGTCGACTTTCTCGAATTGCTTCCGCTTGAGCAATTGAGCGATGACCCCCGTAGAGGGGGTGCTGGATGCGCTTCCTTTGTAACGATGTTGCATCAATACCATGAGGTCTCGGATGGCGTCTGCCGTCATGGGCCCATCGCTTTCCTCGAGGATGAGGTGGATGAACCGAAGCGTCCTCTTGTGTCGGGCCATGAATTTTGTCTCAGGCTCAGAGGACTATAACCTTTTGCAGAAAGGCCCCTTGTGCAAACCCACCCTTCAGGGGAAATAGGGGGAGTTCAGGCGTCGAACCCCGGAAATCCCTCTTTTTGGCCAGAATTCAGCAGATTTTTTCAAGAATCCTGATTTTACCCTTCATACCCCCCCTAAAGGGGCAAAAAACAGCAAAAAGTGAAGATGTAAAGGGTGAAATGGTAAAGGAAAGGGCCCACGGTCAGATGTAAAGTGCCCACATTACATGGCACCAACCTTTATTTCCACCGCTTTACCCCCTGATTATGGGGGCAAACCGATGATTGCATACCTGATTTATTCACTTGCTTATACCATTCCCGTCGGAATCCTGTCATTTGCCCCCCTTCTGACAAGGGGGGTTTCTGAAACATCTGAGGAACCGATTCGAGCCGTCATCTACGGGCGGGTATCAACCGACCTTCAATCGGAGACCTCCATCGACCAGCAGGTGCGAGAGTGCCGTGCCTATTGCGCCATGCAAGGGTGGGAAGTCGCCAAGGTGTATCGGGATGAGGGCTTCTCAGGAACGAACGTTTCACGGCCAGCCTATCAGCAGATGATGGAGGAAATGGATGAATGGGATGTGGTTGTCGGGGCCAAAATGGACCGCCTCCACCGCAACGTCAGGAACGCTGGTGAGTGGGCGGACACGCTGCGAACGGCGGACCGAGACTTCGCTTTTCTTGACATTCAAGTTGACACTACGACCCCGGTTGGGATGCTTATTTTCCGCATCATGACAGCCTTTGCTGCCATGGAGGTAGACCTCATCAAGGCACGCACGAAAGCAGGACTGCGAGGCAAAAAGAACGCTGGAAAACACACTGGCCGTCCACCATACGGCTATGCATCGCTCTTCGCTAAGACGGAGGAAAGCGAGGACAAGGGGATGCTGGTTCCAGAGCCTTCAGAGGTCCCCATTTTGAAAGAAATATTCGCTCTCCATCGCTCAGGGATGACTTATTCTGAGGTGGCAAAGGCACTGGATGAAAGGAACGTTCCCACCCGTCAGGAGGGGAAGGTTTGGACCGGACCAACAATCCGAGGCATCATCCAAAAGGAAGAATTCTACAAAGGAAAATATCAGACTGAGGATGGAGAAAATCACGAATACGAATGGGAGGCATTGTTGTGAGCGAGAAAATTCTTGAGAAGAACGGAATGAGTTTCAATGTCGGACAGGTGGCGAACGGCTGGAATTTCATCGTGAAAGCGAAGGGAATCAAGGTGGCTGAACTGGAAATAACCGATTCGGAGATGCTGAAAGTGTGTGCACAATTCGAGCGCTTTGGCGAGGCGCTTCTCGGAAGGGCACGGACATTTCTGTTCATCTGCACCGGTCCCTGCGACTACCGCAACCAAATGACAGGACTCGGGGAGCCCAAAGAACTTCATACGCCTACGCAGTGTCCAAAGTGCGGGCAGGAGACTCTGCGCTGCAAGGTGATTTGATGGCTCTTCAAAAAAAGCACCGCAAAATGAGCATGCAGAACGGACGTTATGCGCGTTTTGAGGACAAAAAACGGAATGACGATTTTTGGGTTCTTTATGACTGGCTGGGGGTGAATCTCCACACAAACGCTGCACTGAAAGACACTGAGGCAAAATCACGAGGGAATCAGTGTGGTAATGAAACTGAACAGCAAAGTGAAATCCGACCGCTTTACGATTTCGACGTTTTTCGTGCAATTCTTCGGTAAGGTATAAGACCGTCCGTGCGTAACGAGGCCCTATGTCAGTAGACAAACCAAAAACAAGCCAGAAGAAAACATACCTCGTCACCACTTGGTATAATGAAGAGACTGAAGAGTGGGACTCTCAAGTTACCATCGAAGGGCAACTCATTCCTTTCGACTATGGTGGCATTTGTCCCGACGAAAGCACTGCCATCATCAAAGCGATGGGTGCACTGAGCCACTGGTCAATTCACCTCAAGAACGACTGAACCTTTATGGCCGCTGCGTTCCAGCCCAATTCATGGGCAAAGAGGTCCGCTACGATTACGAAGGAAAAGAAGTCGGTATTCTGGCAAAGACGTTCAAGAGCATCGTCATTCTGCAAGAAGACTGGATTGACACGATGAACAAGCAATTCGCTGAGCACGGATACCGTGCAGTTCTGAAGACCATCAAGCACTGGGTCCGTGAAGGCCACGGTGAAGAACTGACCGATGCGCAAGCATGGCTCATGCTTCACCACATGACCAACCAAGGTGTCCCATCTGCCCTCCGAGACAAGGATGCAGACGAGAAAATCAACCCTGCACGATACGTTGCTGGTTCCGCCATGGGTGCTGTTGACAAGACCCTGAAAACAGTCGCATCGGCTGTTCCCAAAGTCGGCAGGGGCTCGCAGGACACCGTTCCCGATGATGAGGATACGCAAGTCTGACCTGAAGGTTTATGTGCTTGAGGCGATGAGAGCCGCCTATGTTCAGCGTCCCAGTGATGACTTACTTGGAGATGGCAGGGGATGTTCCCCGTGCCGACTACAAACTGAAACACCAGCGTGTGTCCAACGGTTTCGTTCTGTTTTCAAGCGAGACTGAACTTGCACGGCTTGAGGCACTGGTCGAAGCCCACAATTCAGGCAAACCACTGCCGTTCCTTGACGCACGCGGTGAGAACAGCGTGTGGGAGGCACGAGAGCATTTGGTGAACCTCACACGCTCTGGCGGTGATGGTTGGTATTCCGCTCAATGTCCTTCGTGCGCTGCGAAGGGGAAGGACAACAAGCAAAACAACCTCCAAGTCGCTTTGGTCGGCTTCAGTTGTGTCGCTGGCTGCACTGCAAAAGAAGTCGCACAGGCAACGCAAGACATGATGGAGGATGTGCCCGCAGAAATCGAACTGCTACCCGGGCAGACAGTGCTTCCTATCTCCGAAGGTATCGAAGGCGCCCGTTTGCTGTTGCAGACAGAAAAGAAGGAGCGATACACCCGCATTGACAACAAAGAGGGAGACATTTACCTAACCGTGTTCCGAAAGAACAGGGAAACGGGGGAGGTCAAAGAGCAGGTTCATCGCGTCAACAAACGCTATGCCCGCATCATGTGGGTTTGGCTGCAACGCTTTGAGAAAGGACATGTCATCACCTCCAAGGAAATCCGTGAATACATCGCACCGTTCTTCGGCGTCTCAACGGACGCATGGGCAGGACACGCTCATCGTTCTGAATATTTCGAGGGCCACTATTACCCCCTTTTGTGGCTCGCTCACCACCGTGCAATCGAATACAACCACGACGGGAGCGTTGTGCGCATCGCTGACGAGGTGACACCATGAAGAAGCAAAAATACGACTTGGCAAAATTGCGTGCAGGATACCACGACCCGAAAGCATCATCCGAGGTGCAAAAATGGTTCCTTAAGCAATTGCGTGAGGCCGACGCCTATTACAAGAGGGAGGGGAAGAAATGACCTTTTTCCGCAAGTGCGATTTTTGCGACAGCCCAGCCGTCACTGAGGGCGAAACTCTTTTGGTATCCACTGTTCACGTCTGCAAAAAGCACCTCGGTGAGGCTTTGGAGTCGCTGTATTTCAGCAAACTCACGGTGACTGCTCATGAGTGGCGATTCACGGGTGTTTCGCTACCGAGTGGCGAGGAGGTTTCAAAATGACTAACATCAGCATTTGTGAACAATCGCCGGGGTGGAAAGGACGCCCGACTGACGGACATCGTGTTGCAGTGCGATACCGTGAGGACGGTTGCCGAAAGGTGGATTTTTATGACCAATACCCTCGCTTCTTCATGTCTCCCAAGACCTTCCGTTTGCTTCGCAACGGGCGCGGTATCGACTTCGAGACGACTGACCAAGTGCTTGCATATTTCAAGAACAATGAGGAGATTCATTCCTTTGTTCAAGACGGGCAGACCGAGGACAAGCAGCCGTTGTATCGTGTCGAATGCTACACGTCTGCAAAGGTGCGCTATTTTCTCAACAATTACGGGCCTGTGTATGGGGCTGACCTCCCACAGGAGGACGCTGTCGTCATTGACCAGAAACTCGACCTTGAATCGCATGACTCCGACTACCATGTGGGGTATTTCGACATCGAAGCACTCCAATTTCGTGGTGACGACCCAGACAAAATGGATTGGTTGGAAAACACCCGGCTGAATATCTGGCAGGACAATCAAATGGTGAACTCCATCGTGGTGTATTCCAATTTCACCAAGCAATACACTGCTTTTGCCTGTCACCCAAAGTGGGAGCGTCAGAACACCAAGCATGAATGGGGCTTTGAATATCGCTTCGCTACCGAGCGGGAAATGCTCACGCGCTTTGCTGATTGGGTCTTTTCCATGGACTTCGATGTTCTCACAGGGTGGAACAGTGCTGGATACGACTTCCCTGTTCTGTATCATCGCATGGAATCACTGGACATCCCACACCCAATGAACAGCATGGCGGGTCAGTGCGAGAACGGTCTATTCCGCCGACAGGTGTTCGGTGGTGCTGTTCTTTCACCATACGGTATCGTCGACCCACCGTCCTTCAAAGGTGGCCGAGAATACAAGTGGCAATACCAGCCTATCCGAGGAATCGACACGCTGGACATGATGGTGGCCTTCCGTCGTCTGTATAAGGACAGCACAAACAACGAATCGCCCGGAAACCGCTTGGAAACCGTTGCTCAAACGCTCTTTGGACGAGGTAAGCAACCAAGCCCCGACTTCTTCTCCAAGGACTACGACAAGGACTGGGACGAGTTCCTTCAATACAACATCCGTGACGTCGAACTGCTGGTTGAAATTGACAACGCATACAACGTCATCAATTCCTTCAAGTCCATGCAGGCTTTTGCCGGTTGTCAGTTCAAATCCACCTTCTACGCAACGTATCTCGCCCGCACTCAATTCGAGCGCTACGCCGACTGGAAGAGCGAAACACCGGGATGGAATGAGGAGCAGCAGGACGATGAAGACGAGGAAGAGAAACTGCGGGGCGCCATCGTGATGAACCCAGAAAAAGAGCCTCAGGAGCGAGAGCCAGATGACTACGATGTCTACACTGATTCTGTCGGTTTGCACGACTGGACTGTCATCAAAGACTTCGCTGGCCTTTACCCCTCAATGATGGTTTCGCAAAACACCTGCTCCAGCACCAAGGTTCGTCCCGGGATGGAACACCTGCCGGATGACATCATTGGACACAACGGTGTTCGCTTCCGTCGCAGCCCTATGGGTGTGCTTCCACGCATCGTTCTCGACCTTGACAAGAAGCGTGATGAATACAAAGCGCTTCTCAAGGAAGCAGAAGCCAATGGCGACAAAAAGGGTGCCCTCAAGTGGAACACCATGCAATTGAACGTCAAGCGTCTTCGTGCATCCTTTTACGGTATCATGGCCTTTGACAAATTCAGTTGGTATGACCGAGACGTTGCAGCCACGATTACGAAAGGCGGAAGGGATTCGTTGCTTTACATCAAGAAACTGGCAGAAGAAGAGGGTCATCGTGTTGTTTTCGGGCACACTGATTCGATTTTCGTCACTATGCCTTCAGAATGGAGCAAAGAACAGGTGCTGGCGGAATCTGAACGAGTATGCACACTTCTGACAGAACGCATTCAGGAAAAACTCCAATCCGATGCTGTTGTGGTTGACCTTGAGGTCATCATGGACCGATATTTCATCGCCAAGAAGAACCGATACGCAGGGCGCAAGGTGTGGGACGACAAGAAGGGATTCAAGGTGCTGGACTACGACATCAACACCGACCCGTGGGCCCGTATCAAAATGAGCGGAATGGAAGCGAAGCAAACGAACACTGCTCCTGTGGGTCGTGATGTGCAGATTGAAACCTTGAAGAAACTGTTTGACGGGAAGTCCGAGCGACTGATACAGCGTGATGTCAAGAAATTGGTGCGGAGCATTGTCAGCGGGCAGCAGGACATCTCACAGATGAAGGCTAACGTCAAGGTCGGTAAGCATCTCCCACATCATTTGGACTGGCGTGGCTTGGAAATCAATTGCGACTGTGGTGTCTGCCCCCTCCCCAAAACAGGAGACGAAGGAAAGGACGAGGACGCTTGTTACGTGGACAATTATTGGTCATCGACAATCAGCCTGTGGTATAACGAGCACCTTTCACCAAACAGCACTGAGAACATCCAGAAGGGCGACTCGGTGTCTTGGATTTTTGTGAAGGACGGCCCAACGCCAATCCCAACGAACGGTATCATCGCTTTCCGAGAAGCAGAAGAAATCGCAGAATACACCATCGACTATGAAGCAGTCGCACAACGGCACGTCAAGAACGTCATGTCAACGATTTATCGTGCGATGGGGTGGGACATCCGAACCTTGGATAGTGGATTCAAACATCATCTGCTTGAGTCTTTTCTCGATACACCTGCCCAACATTGAGCGTCTTTCCTGACGAAACCGCCTCAACAGGCCCGAGCAATTTGTCGCTGTTCCCTACGGCTGCACCGGGGATGATGCTCATCCACGGATTCTCCCCACCCATCGCAGCAAGAACCGAACGGTTGTATTTCACCATGTGACCAGCCACACCAAGACCGACAGGGCGACCAAACACGCCCATGTAGTCTGTCATCGTGCGAATGTAGCGATAGTCAAGCGGACCAATGCCGCTCACACCGGGTGCACCGTTCATTTGTCGTGAGAGCATCTGCGTCAGGTGCATCAGCGAAGCCTCAAGTCCCATGATGTTGTAGACCATCCAAGAATCACTGAACTCAGTCAGACTCAAGTCGCAATACGGTCCAAGAACACCAACGATGTCCTTCCAGAAGGTGGGGATTTTGATTTCGTCGTTTCCCTTGATTGGGCCTTTCAATTCAACACCCCAACGTCCGTTGTCATTGTTCTGGACAGCAAAAGCCAATCCTGAGTCCCTGATTCCGGAAATTGGAATGGCTGATAGCGACTCTTTTGCGAGCAAAAGGTCTCGATATTCGCCGTGACATTGAATGGTGACATCGTTTCCTGCTGTCATCTCAATGATTTCCCTCCCAAACTTGTTCATTTGCTTGTTGAGGGTGTGGTAGACGTAGTCGAAATCAATGGTGAAGAGTTCGCTGTATTGCTCGTTGAAACTGACAGTGATGCGGTAATTTTCCGTGTCGTATTCCACGGACTTGACGATTTCACTGAGCCTGATGCCCGTGCTGAAATTCGCCAGACGCTTGGCGTTTTCTTCGTTGTTGTATTCGTCTTTCAGATAAACCGTGGTCACAGGCTGCTGTTGTTCTGCTCGCTTGAGTTCAAGGTATTGCACCAGCCGGTCGACTGTTGGAACGCTTCCCTTTCCACCACCGTGGAATGCTCGCAACCCGGCTTGTGTCGCAGGCTCGCCAAGGTTCGCTGCTGCTGTGGACCCAATCATTTCACCTGTCGGAACGATGGACTCTTGGTAATACCGCTTGGCTTCTTTCTTCAGGCTTGCAGCCGTCTTGAGGTCGACTTTCCTGCCGGAAATCAGTTCTAACATCCGTTTCTCAAGGTTTTGAGGCAAAAAATCGAATTGCAGCCGGGACTGAGGTCCATTTGCACAGGTTTCGCAGTGGTCATAAAGGGACCTATCGTGAATACATTGGTGGTCGAGAAGCAGTGGTTGGAAGTCAAGACCCTCTCCTTTCTCATCATCTGGGCCTCGTGCTCGGTATGGCCGAAGGCCATCGCCGCCCACAGCAAAAGAAACGATGTTGCCTGAACGAATGTCAATCACACGCTGCTTTTCATCGACCATGAGGTTCTCCATGGCACGCTTCATTTTGTGCTCCATGTATCCCGACTTCTGGATTCCACCCTGCGAAGATTCCATCAGTTTGCGCCGCCCTGCGGTCGAAGCGAACCAATATCCGGCTGGGTCAAGACCACGAGCATAACACTGGCTGACAAGCCCCTGAGACTTTGCATTCGGCTCAATCGGGTGGACGACAAGTTTGACCAAATTCCCATCCATGTCAAAGAAGGCGTCCTCATCACCCTCATCTGCTGGGGCAATAACCTGTCCTCCCTTGAAGTGGGCGAATGTCCTGTTCGGGCTGATGCCGTGTCGGGGGCGCCCTTCACCTGTCAGTTGATGTTGACCATAAACAGCAGTCATCTGCTGAAGTTGACTTTCGTTTCCACGCCCGCCTGAGTTCACTGTGATGTTCATGGCGTTTGTGCTTGGCTGCTCATTCAGAACACTTTTCCGTGCATAGTCTTCGTATTCCTTGGTGATTCGCCCAATGACCTGTTCTTTTGCCAGAACGGGGTCCTTGAGAGCGGTTTTGAGGTCTGCTTCGGTAATGCCCTCAACTTCGTTCAAACGACGAGAACGGAACAAGCGCTCAACTTCAGAGACCCGTTCGTTGACCTCCTCGAACTTCTCGTCAATTCCGTCGTAAAACCTCCCTACCGGCCCCCCGAAGATGGGGTCGCCAATCCACTCAGCCTGCCGTCCCTTGAATGAAATATCAGTGATACCCAGAGAGAAACCGTATTCCATGTGCGCTGCGAAAACAACTCGAGACAGCAGGTTGGTCATCCGCTCTAACTGTCGGTGCCCTTCGTCCCAGCCAAAGCGATAAACGAATGCAGCAGCGAGGACTCCTGATTTTGTTCCAAAGAACTTCTCGTCCAACACACCCTTTTTGACGATTCCGTCTTCAATCACAACGTCCGTTTCCCTGTCCTTGGCCTTGTATTCTGCGTTGATTCCATCAGGGATAAACATTGAGACAATGTCTCGTCCACGATAGCACCCCTTGTAAGGACCCTTGGAAATCGGGTTGGGCAATTGAGTCATGTAATCAAGGCCGTCGTCTGTGCGTGTGAACGCCCGTGAGAGTAGGTTGAGGACGCGATTCCGAGAAAGGATGGGATGGCCATCCTCGTCAAAGCCCCAGCCACTCCTTTTGTCTGGATGGATTCCGGGTTGCCACTTGCTCCATTTTTCCCACTTTTCAGGCTCCTTTTTCTTGTCCGGCTCAGGTGGCCGAGTCACGATTTCAATGTTCCTGAATGTCAGCAAATACGAACCGCTGATTTCGTCTTGGTCGAACGTGAGGAACGTCCGTCCGTATCGTGTGTGCAACATCTGGTGTGATGGCATCATTGTTGTCCGTGCCTCTTCAATGGCTTCCTTGGTTTGTGGGACGAACATGCGCATGGCATCTCCGTCGTAATCTGCGTTGAACGGTATGCACACGGACGGGTTGAATGAAAGGCTTCGGCTCTTGCTTGGAACCACCTTGAACGCAATCATGTTTTGACGGTGCAAGGCCGGTGCGCGTGTGAAAAGAATGATGTCCCCGGCGATGATGTTTCGCTTGACCTTTGCCCCGATTTGGACTTCAGCGCTTACGACCCGCCGTGTGCTGGCTCGGTATCGCTCTGGCACGTCCTCGAAACCGAGGTCATAGCCACTGCTCGAAGGAGGTCGAAGGTAATGTGCTCCGGGGTATCGAGAAGGGTCGATGTCCTTGTATTTCTGGCCCTTCCTGACGGCGGTTTGCTTGCCGTTAAGCACGCATTGACGAAGGAACTCGATGTTGCTTTCAGTCACTTCCTCTTCGATGGTCAATTCAAGACAGACTGGATACGGGACGCCGACTTCGTTGATTTCCAACGACGGGTCAGGCGTTATGACCGAATACGCAACGCCCTCATTCACTTTCCCTTGGTGGTTGCGCCGCATGGTGTTTTTCTGACGGCCAACCCCTGTGATTCGGTCGAATAAACCACGAAGGTTCTGTGGAGCAAGCCCAGCCTTCGTCAGGGCTGTCCTCATGCCTCCGGAACCGATGGAGGACTTCTGTCCTGTCAACAACTGGCTGACTGCCTGAAACAGTTTCTTGCTCAGCCGCTCAACCTGCGAGGCGGCTGCGCGGTCCCGCTTGATTCGGTTGTTGATTTTGACCACATTGGAATAAAGGTCGCTGAGGTCGTTGGGGACGAGCCCCCCACTGGGCGTTGACGCAGGTGGTCGTGCTACCACTGGGATGACAGGTAGGTTTGTGAAAAACATGTCAGCAGGACGAGAGCCAGAAGAAAAGCCGAGCATTGAGGCGTCCTTTTCACTGATGTCTTGCAGCCAATCGTGGACCTGCTTATATGGATAATACACCATTTCGTCTTTCTCAGGGTCGTAAGCACCTTCCTTCGGCGCAAATACGAATTGTTGCCCAGCAGAATACGACAAATGGAACGTGAGTTGAGGAGAGACTTGCTCACAGTGCGGGCATGTGATGTTTTTAGGGACATCCTTCTTTTTGAGCCCAGCCTCGCTCCAGCGTGCAGTGTGCTCCACATTGATGAGCATTTTCACCGTTTTTCGGATGATGTCGTATCCTGCGGTGTTCAGCAGGTTGCTTTCTCGCACGGCTGTGACCTTTTCCTCCAGCAGTTCCAAATTCTCCTTCTTGGCAATCAGGAGACCACTACAATGCATACAGGTGCTGTTGAGGGCATACAACAGCGGGGACGCCGATAGCGGCTCCTTGTCACCGCCAATGAACATCCAGTTGGGAATCGGGACCTCCAGCGAGATATGCCCAAAGTGACCGGGGCACGACTGAAGGAAATTGTTCTTCCATGTTTTTTGGCAAGTCCCGCAGGCGGTGTCCTTCTCAAAGGTTCCCATCCGAATGTCCTCTGGCCCGTTCCTTCGTGGTGAGCGCTCGGCATCCTCGTTGTAAATCTCAGGGTCTGTGACTTTGACCTTGGACATCGCCAGAACCTCTTCAGGGCTCAGGAAGCCCATGTCAAGGGAATGCCACTCATGAACCTTCGAGAACATGGAGAAGTTGTGGACGACGCTGAAGCGGAGTTCAGCCTCAAACGCTTCGATGATGTATCCGGGGTATTCGGTTTCTTCTCCTGTGTGAAAAATGTCAGCGTCCAAATAGTCATCCGGTTTCACGGGCATGTTGACGGTTGGCTCGAAGGTCTTGTTTTGAACAGACACCATGACCATGTGGTCAGATTGAGCCC
>CEUH01082597.1_pt1 | contig 13317 bp, 10 predicted proteins | sample 356461 | NCBI WGS metagenome assembly CEUH01 (sample SAMEA2623275, study PRJEB7988) | marine metagenome | isolation source: saline water (ENVO:00002010), including
TATATTCCTGAAAACATTTTCAAAATAGCCGATGCTAAGAGAGGAGATATTGGTAATACTTCTAAAATGTATGCAAAAAGTTTTTTTGAATCATTTAATTTCGATGCAGTTACACTTTCTCCTTATATGGGCAAAGATTCATCGACTCCATATTTAGAGTATAAAGATAAATGGATAATCTTATTAGCTCTAACATCAAATAATAGTTCAGTTGACATTCAACATTTTAAAAATTCAACTGATAAAAATCTCTTTGAGCATGTTATTCAAGATTCACTTAAGTGGTCAAATAAAGAGAATACTATGTATGTGGTTGGAGCAAATAGAACCTCAGAACTTAAAAAAATTAGAGATATTATACCAAATAGCTTTATTTTAATTCCTGGAGTAGGTACACAAGGAGGTAAATTAAAAGATATAAGCTTGAATTCGATGAATGAAAATTGTGGAATTATAGTTAATGTTTCAAGAGATATTATATATTCTGACTCATCTCTTTTATTTGAGGATCTAGTAAGAAAAAAAGCTTTAGAATATAAAAATGATATGGAATCCATTTTAATACAAAAAGGGTTAGTGTGAAAAAGGATTTTCAAATTTTACTTTTTTACTGCTATGCAGAAATATTAGATACAGAAAAGTTTAAAACTGAACATCATTTGTTCTGTATTAAAAATAATATTAAAGGCAGGATTATTATTTCATCAGAGGGTATTAATGGAACCGTCTCAGGCTTAAAGAAAGATTGTGATAATTACAGAAAAGAATTGATTAGTAAAAAAATATTTTCAGATATTGATTTTAAAGTTGAACCTTATCATAAAAATGCTTTTAAGAAGATTAATGTTAGAATAAAAAATGAAATTGTAAACTCAGGAATAATTGACAAAAAAATTTTAAAAAACAAAGGTCAATATATTAATCCTTCAGATTTTAAAAAGATAATTAAAAAGGCTCCTGAAAATGTTACAATTTTAGATGTTAGATCAAACTATGAACATAATATAGGTAAGTTTAAAAATGCAATGACATTAGATATTGATAACTTCAGAGATTTTCCTGATAAAATCAATGATTTAAAGAAAAAAATAAAGAAATCAAATAAGATTATAACGTACTGTACAGGTGGAGTTAAGTGTGAAAAGGCTAGTGGTTTTTTAAAAGAGAATGGGTTTAAGAATGTTTACCAACTTCATGGAGGAATTATAAAGTATGGAATCGAGGAAGGAGGAGAAAATTTTGAAGGTAAATGTTATGTGTTTGATGATAGAATTGTGAAAGATGTAAATGAAGTTAATCCTGAAGTTATTGGAAAGTGCTATGTAACAGGTGAAAAAACAGATAGAATGGTAAACTGCGCAAATGTTCTATGTAATAAACATTTTCCACTAAGTAATAGTGGTGCAAAAAAATATAAAGGTTGTTGTTCTAAGTATTGTTTGGAAAATGGTAATATTAGAGAGTTTAATGGTACAGGATTTTATCAAAAAAAGTTGAATGGTTATAATCCCTATATTGGATTAGAAAAAAAATAATTTTATTGAAATACTATCTTATTTTCTGAATCAAACCAAGTTTCGTAAAACTTTTTATATTTTTCATCAACTATATTTCTCTTAATTTTTAGTGTAGGTGTTAGAATATTATTTTCAATAGACCAAGAATCTTTTAGCACAACTATTTTTTTTATTTTTTCATGTTGTTCAAGTTGATCATTAATTGAAACAATTAACTCTTCAAAGCTACTTTTTATTTCAGATACAATTTTTTTTCCTTCGCTTAAAATAACAAGAGCTATTGGTTGAGTTAGATTATCACCAACAACACAAACTTGCTCTATAAAGCTATTTTTACTTAATTTAAGCTCTATTGGATTTGGGGCAACATATTTTCCTTTAGCTGTTTTGAAAATATCTTTTATTCTTCCAGTAATGGTAAGATAACCATCATTATCAATTACACCTTTATCACCAGTATGTAAATATCCATTTTTGATTGTTTCATTGGTTAGTTTATCTTCTTTAAAATAACCCTGCATAATACAATCATTTTTCATAGTTATTTCTCCCTGTTCAGTAATTTTAATATCTGTATCGGGCATTGCTTTTCCAACAGTTCCAAATTTGATATTCCCCGGATAGTTTCCATGTGAGCATGCAGAATTTTCTGACATTCCGTATGCTTCATATATTTTTATTTTAAATCTATTAAACCACTCTAGAGTTGAAATAGGTATTGATGCTGCTCCAGTAATACAAATTCTAGATTTATTTAATCCTAATGATTTTCTAATTACAAGTGAGAATATATTATTAAGTAAAGGTGTACTCATAATAAAATTTATTGCTGACTGAGGGAAAATAGATAATATTTTTGTCATGAATTTTGTATAAATTCTTGGTACTCCAAAAAATATGGTGGGTTTACAGTCTTTTAAATTTTTTGCAAAAGTTTCTAAAGTTTCAACAAAAAATATTTTTCCTCCAGATAGTATGCCACCATGCTCAACTAATGCTCTCTCAGCAATATGAGAAAGTGGGAGGTAAGAGATAAACCTATCATTTTCATTTAATGGGAAAAGTAAATGTAAATTTTTTGTTGCTGTAGCTGCTGCTTTGTAATTTAAAACAACTCCTTTAGGAATTCCTGTTGTACCGGATGTGTAAATAATAGTTATTATATCATCTAAACTAATATTATGAATTGTATCTACAGGATCGTATTTTGAAATAATTTCATCCCATTTTGTGAAATTACATTTTAGATCATATTGCCCAAAATCAACTTTAACTATTTCTTTTGGAATATTATTTTTCATTTGATTCCAATCAGACTCTTCGAGCTTTCCTATAAATACCATTTTAGATTCACTATGTTCTAAAATATATTTTGCTGTTTTACCATTGACGTTAGCATATATAGGTACTGAGATATTTCCACTCATCATTATAGCTAAATCAGTAATTATCCAATGTGCACAATTTTTAGATATTATAGCAATTTTTGAATTTTTAGGTAAATTAAAACTTTTAATATAACTACAAATTTTTCTTGCTTCAATTCCAACTCTTTCCCATGAGAATTCATGATTTTTACCATTAATTGGTTGGATTAAAAACGTTTCTTTTCCTTTATTATTCTCCCAGTTTATAAAATTTTCAACAGGTGACTTTAATTCATTACTCATAATATCTTTAAATTATATTGCCCAGGTTTTACCTACCTCTTCAAGAGGTATACACCCCTTGTAATCACCTAGCACAACTGAAGGACCATTATACTTTAAAACTTGGGTTGCTCCAACTTCACTTTTAAAATAAGATGTTGCAACCGAAGTTTTAATTCTTAAATAAATACCTCTGTAAGGTTTTTTATCACTTTTCTGAAGGTCATTTAAAATTTCAACTTTTTCTTTAATAGATGATTCATAAAATGTTTTTTCTCTATCTGAGTTATTTAAATAGTTATCAAGTTTATTTAAATCATTTCTGAAATTTTCAATTCTATTTTTTTTAAAAACATTGAATACAAAATCCTCAATCTCTTTAGGAACACCAACAGCTAAAGCTCCTGGAAATTCAGTATTAGGTATTATTGTATTAGATATTTCATTTAAAAAAAACGCTTCATCTTCATTAAAATGTTTTGGGTTCCAATCTACTTTTTTTGAAGATGGGCTACAAGAATTTAATAATGAAGATGTGGGAATAATTAGTGATCCATAAACAAATAATGATAAGTTTTTAAATGCATCTCTTCTTTTCATAACTATAAATTTCTTTTTTTGAGTTCACTTATTGCATAATTTGCTGCTCTAGCTGTCAATGCCATATATGTAATAGATGGATTAACGCAACTGGCAGAAGTCATACAAGCTCCATCGGTTACAAATACATTTTTTGCTGCATGAACTTGATTCCATTTATTAAGAACAGATGTCTTAGGATCTTTACCCATTCTTGCTGTTCCCATTTCATGAATTCCATTTCCCATACTATAAGAATTATCATAAGGCTTAACATCTTTAAATCCACATGCATCTAACATTTCAGCAGCAGAGTTTTTCATATCTTCTCTCATTTTTAATTCATTTTCTTTGATTTCTGTTTCAAAAACTACTGTAGGCATTTCCCATTTATCTAGTTTATTATAGTCTAAATACATTTTATTTTCATGATAAGGAAGAATTTCTCCAAATGCTAACAAATTCATATTCCAACTACCTGGAGATGTTGCCACATCTAGTAAATCATTCCCAACTAAACCCTCTTCTGCAGCTCTAAACCATCCTGATCTACTTGCACCACCTTGATAACCAAATCCTCTTAAAAAATCCATGTCATTTCCCTTTAAATTTCTAAATCTTGCCAAGTATCCACTATTTGGCCTATTTCCATGATAGTAACTATCCTCATATCCATCAAATTTTGCTCTAGCCCCAGCTTTAAAATGATGATCCATCATATTATGACCTAATTCTCCAGAATCATTACCAAATCCATTCTCAAATCTTCTAGACTTTGAGTTTAGCATTATCGAAGTGGAATTCACAGTAGATGCATTAAGAAATATTATTTTAGAATAGAATTCTCTCATTTCTAATGTCTCAGAATCGATTACTCTTACTCCAGTTGCTTTTTCTTTTTTATCATCATATATCAGAGAATGAACAATTGAATTAGGTCTTAATGTCATATTTCCTGTTGCTTTAGCCGCAGGTAATGTTGATGAATTTGAACTAAAATATGCTCCATATGGACAGCCTCTAATACATAGGTTTCTACTTTGGCAAGGCCCACGTCCATTATGAGATTTAGTGACATGTGCAACTCTACCAATAGTATAAGTTCTTCCAAATTTTTGAAATAAATTTTTTCTAAAATCTTTTTCCACACAATTCATCTCCATTGGTTGAAGAAACTGAGCATCAGGTAATTGAGATAAATTTTCTTTCATACCACTAACTCCTATAAAATTTTCTACATAATCATACCATTTTTCAATATCCTTATATCTTATAGGCCAATCAATACTAATACCTTCCTTTGCGTTAGCCTCAAAGTCTTGTTTACTCCATCTATAAACTTGCCTGCCCCATAGAAGGGACCTTCCTCCAACATGGTAACCTCTAATCCAATCAAATGACCCTTTTTTTTCAGTATATGGTTGCTCAGTATCTTTTACCCACCAATGTTTAGTTGATTGTTTAACAGTGTAACCAGTTCTTAGCTGAACATAATAATCTTTTCTTTCTTTAGCAGTTAGTTGGTCTCTATAAGGTAATTCCCAAGAATGTTTATTCATTGTTGGATAATCTATTACATGTCTTACATCTCTTCCTCTTTCTAAAACTAGTGTTTTCAAACCACCTTCTGTTAATTCCTTAGCAGCCCATCCTCCACTAACTCCGGTACCAACTACAATAGCATCATAGCTATCATCTTTTTGAGATTGATTGTTTATGTTCATTTTTTAGTCTAGTTAATTCAATATTAGTAAAATATTCCTCTTATTAAAAATTTGTAATAGATTAATTAAATTGAATGAGTGATATATCTCTTTTTAAACTTTTTATTATTAATTCATCCCATTTACATTAGCTCAACTAATGTTGTAATTAACGATGATAAATTAGAGATAAAAGTTAAATTATTCAGGGATGATCTTGAAGATGGATTAAGAGATTTTCACGGTTTTTCAATTTCAATTGATTCTCCTAATAAAATAGAAAAAAAAAAGAATCTTATCGATCAATATATTAATGATAAATTAACTCTTATTATAAATAATGAAAAAATTAATTTTTTCATTAAAGATTACTCATTAATAAATGATGTTTTAGAAGTTTATTTTATACAAAATTTTACAAAAAAAACTAAAGACATAAGAATAACTAACCAATTATTAATTGAAGTTTATTCTGAACAAAGTAATATCATGTTCCTGGACATTTTTGGAAAAAAATATTATGATAATTTTACAGCTTCTAAAACAGAAAAAGTTTTACTTATTAAATAGTTCAATTAAAGACTCGGTACTTACCTTAACTCCTGTTCTTATAGAGTTTTCAATATCTGGATAATAGAATGGAGAATGAAGTGCTGGCAAAGCATATTCTCCAGCAATATACTTATCCATCCTTTCTTTAGGAACAGTACCTAACCAATACATAGCTGTGGGTATATTTTCTTTTGTACTTCCATATCTAGCAAAATCTTCACCTACCATTTGTGGTTCTACAGATACAACATTTTCTTCTCCAATAGTTGAATTAGAAACATTAGTCATTATATCAATTAGTAACTCATCGTTATAATTTGCTGGGGTATATTGTTCAGGCATTATAATTTTAGGCCATCTAGATTTATCTAGTCCCATTGACGCAGCAATTCCATCACAAATTTCTTTAATTCTTTTATGAATTAAATTTCTAACCTCCTCCTTATATGTTCTGATTGTAAGTTGTAGGTTAACTTCATCTGGAATTATATTATGTTTTGTTCCTCCTCTAATTGATCCAACAGTTATTACGGCGTCATCAATTGGATTTAAATTTCTACTAACTATTGTTTGTAATTCCATAACAATCATTGATGCTGTTACAATTGGATCAATTGACATATGAGGTACAGCTCCATGAGAGCCTTGTCCATATATTTTAATATCAACTGATTCAGTATTTGCCATTATATAACCTTTGCCAAAGCCAACTTGTCCTGCTGGGATTGTTGGTGAAGAATGAAGAGCAATTCCTAAATCTGGAATTGGATACTTTTCATAGAGTCCAGCCTTAAGCATCATGGCTGCACCTGCACCTATTTCTTCTGCTGGTTGACCAATCATTATTAAAGTGCCATTCCATTCATCTTTTCTCTCAACTAATGCTCTTGCTGTCCCTGTCCATACTGTCATATGCATGTCGTGTCCACACGAGTGCATGGTTCCAACATCATTACCATCAGTATTTTTAGTAATGATTTTACTTGCATAAGGAAGTCCAGTTTTTTCCTCCATCGGTAGAGCATCCATATCCGTCCTATATAAAATGGTAGGGCCATCTCCATTTTTTAGAATCCCAACAATTCCATAACCTCCAAAATTTTCTTCAACTTCAAATCCGACTTTTCTCAATTCATTAGCAAGTTTGATAGATGTTTCTTTTTCCATCAAGGAAATTTCTGGATTTTGATGGATATTAATGTATAGATCCTTGAGATAAGGAATTTCTTCCTCAATATAATTTTCAAACTTATTATTTTTTGAGATAAATGAGAATATTAGAATTAGAGGTATTATTAATATAATTTTTCTGATCATAGTTCTTTAATTTTAATATTACGGTAATAAACTTTTGTGCCGTGGTCTTGAAATGCAATTGGGCCAGTCTTAGTCTTTGCAAAACCATTCCAATCTCTAAATTTAGAATTATAAATTAATTCATCCCATTCAGGTCCTTCTAATGGAAAGCTTATAGCTCTATTTCCATTTAAGTCAATATTTCCAACATTCTCATTATAATTTATTTCAATTAAATAATGATTCCATTCTCCTGTAGGTTTTGCAAATAATTTGGTTGGAGCAACCATATCATATAGAGCTCCATTCATATGATTAAAATTTGCTGTATCCTCTTTACCATAAATATCGTCGTCTAAAACTTGAATTTCTGCGGCTGTTAAATAAGGAACTGAATAATCTTCTGTTTCATTAACTCCCCAGAAGATACCACTATTGCCCCCTTTTTCAACTTTCCATTCAAGAGATAAAATAAAGCTAGTATAACTTTTATTTGAAACGAGACCATTATTACCATTACCTTCATCGGGATAGTAGACAAATGCTCCATCTTCAACTTTCCATCCGATTACAGAATCAGATAAGTAAGTATGCCAATTATTAAATGTTTTACCATCTGATAATTCAACCCAATCAGAGTCAGAGTTATTTTCTTTGGAAGAGCATGATATAATAATGATTGATATTATTAGGATAATTAAATTTTGAACCTTCATATGATTAATGTTTTTTTATAAATATATATAAATTATTATTTATTAATAAAATCATTTATTTCCATATAAATAATATCCTTTTCAATATCATTATGAGGTTCATGATAAATATTATCGAATAAAATAAATTTATTCTTGGGGATTGAATTAGCAATCTTCTCAGTCCCTTTATATGAAATTATTTTATCATTTTTTCCATGATAAATAAATGTTTGAACTTTAATTTTAGATGATCTTCTCAATACATCTTCAATAGTTGTCAAAATTTCTGAAAAAAGATTTAAAGTAATTTTATCATGAACAAGAATATCGCTTTCGTAATCAGCAACAACTTTCTGATTTTTAGATAAATGAGAGGTAATAAGATTATTACTGAGTTGTAATCTTGGAATTAATTTTTGAAAAAGTTTATGTACAAGTAGAAGATGTTTTGGAATTTTTAATGCTGTTTCTATCCATGGGGATGATACAATTGCTTTTTCAATTTCTTTACTTTCTCTATCAAGCAAAAATTTAAGACAAATTAGTCCTCCTAAACTATGTCCAAATAAAATAATTGGTATATCTAAAAACTTTTTTCTAACATAAATTATTCCATTTTCAACAGCATTTATATAATCTTCAAAAGATTTAATATGTCCCCTTTTACCATTACTTTTTCCGTGACCTATAAGATCGATACAAAAAACTCCGATATTTTTTTGGGTAAGATTTTTTGCAAAATCTTCATAACGACCGGAATGCTCACCTAATCCGTGAATAATAAATATATTTTTCTCTACTTTTTGATTTGGCAACCACTCTCTAAGAAAGATTTTGTATTTAGGACTTATTTGCAGATACTTTCCTGAAAAATTCATACTAAGAAAATGCTTGAATTCCAGTTATTTCATGTCCAAGAATTAACAGATGTATATCGTGTGTCCCTTCGTACGTAATAACTGATTCTAAATTCATCATATGCCTCATCATAGGATAATCATTGGTTATTCCCATTCCACCATGAATCTGACGAGCTTCCCTAGCTACTTTCAGAGCAATTTCCACATTATTTCTTTTAGCCAAAGAAATTTGAGCGGTAGTTGCTTTTCCTTCGTCCATTAATTTACCTAATTTCCAACATAATAGTTGAGCTTTAGTAATTTCCGTAAGCATTTCAGCTAATTTTTTTTGAATTAATTGAAATGATCCAATTGGTTTTTCGAATTGCTTTCTCTCTAAAGAATATTTTTTTGCTGCATCATAACAGTCCATTGCAACTCCAATAGCACCCCATGAGATTCCATATCTAGCTTTATCTAAGCATCCTAATGGAGCTCCAAGTCCGTCTTTATTAGGAAGTACATTTTCTTTAGGTATTTTAACATTATCAAAGACAAGCTCACCTGTTAAACTTGACCTTAGTGAAAGTTTTCCATCTGTTTTAGGTGCAGAAAAACCTTCCATGTCTTTTTCAACAATCACGCCTTTAATTCTCTTATTTTCATCTTTTGCCCATACAACTGCAATATCTGCTTTCGGTGAGTTTGAAATCCACATTTTTGATCCGTTTAATAAATAGTGATCTCCTTTATCTTCAAGTTTAGATATCATTCCACCTGGATTTGAGCCATAATCTGGTTCAGTTAACCCAAAACATCCTAGAATTTCTCCAGATGCTAATTTTGGAAGATATTTATTTTTTTGATCCTCTGAACCATATGCCTCAATAGGAAACATAACAAGAGAGCTTTGAACAGAAGCAGCTGATCTCATACCAGAGTCTCCTCTCTCGAGCTCTTGCATTATGAGTCCATATGATATAAAGTCTAGACCTCCACCTCCATATTTTTCGGATACATTTGGTCCAAATATCCCTGTTTCACCCATCTTCTTAACTATCTCTAAAGGGAAGTGGTTTTCTTCAAACCATTTCTCAATATTTGGTGAAATTTCTTTTGAAACGAAATCTCTTATTGAATTTCTTATTAATTTCTGCTCCTCAGTTAGAAGGTCATCTATATTGTAAAAATCAACTGCTTCAAATTCTCTGATATTGCTCATATTTTTTTTTATAAAATTAATATATAAATGTTAAAGTCTATAAAAAAGTTATGGAATTTATATGTGTTTTAAATCCGTTATAAATCTGCATTAAAGCTATAAAAAATGCTAATTTTTGATTAATTTTACAGAAGTTAAACCAATCTATATTATGCCAAAAAATTCTGAAGATAAAAAACAATATTCCGCCGATAATATTCAAGTCCTAGAGGGCTTAGAGGCAGTAAGAAAAAGACCAGCAATGTACATTGGTGATGTTGGAGTTAAAGGCTTGCATCATCTTATTTGGGAAGTGGTTGATAACTCAATTGATGAAGCGTTGGCTGGTCACTGTGATCTCATAACAGTTCAAATTAATGAAGATAACTCAATTACTGTAAAAGATAATGGAAGAGGTATTCCAACTGGGATGCATCCTAAAGAAAAAAAATCTGCTTTAGAGGTGGTTATGACTGTTTTGCATGCTGGTGGAAAATTTGATAAGGATACATACAAAGTTTCTGGAGGTCTTCACGGTGTTGGTGTATCTTGTGTTAACGCTCTTTCAGAAGAATTAACCGCAACAGTGCATAGAGAAGGAAAAATATTTGAGCAAACTTATAGAAGAGGTATTCCAGATCATGATGTTAAAGAAATTGGGAAAACCAAAGAAAGAGGTACTACTGTCACATTTTCTCCAGATAAAGAAATATTTACTTCACAAGAATATAAATATGATACTGTAGCTTCAAGACTTAGAGAGTTATCTTTTTTGAATGCAGGAATTAAAATCGAATTAAAAGATAAAAGAGAATTAGATGAAAATAATGAACCTCAATCTGAAGTGTTTTACTCCGAAGGAGGCTTAACTGAATTTGTTAATTATTTGGAAGGATCAAGAGAAAAATTAATTCCTAACCCAATTTATATGGAGGGAAAAAAAGAAAATTTTCCTGTTCAGGTTGCTTTATCCTATAACATGTCTTACTCTGAAAATGTAGTTTCATACGTTAATAATATTAATACAATTGAAGGAGGAACTCACGTTGCTGGATTTAGAAGAGGTTTAACAAGAACTTTAAAATCTTATGCTGAAAAGTCCGGTCAACTTGATAAAGTAAAAGTTGATATTTCTGGAGATGATTTTAGAGAGGGTTTGACTGCAGTAATTTCCATTAAAGTAGCTGAACCTCAATTTGAAGGACAAACTAAAACAAAGCTTGGTAATTCTGAAGCAATGGGAGCAGTTGATGTTTGTGTTGGTGAGATGTTAGGTGACTTTTTAGAAGAAAATCCGAAAGAAGCAAAACAAATTATATCTAAAGTTATTTTGGCTGCTCAGGCGAGACATGCTGCGAGAAAAGCAAGGGAAATGGTTCAACGAAAAAATGTTCTTACAGGAACAGGTTTACCTGGAAAGCTAGCAGATTGCTCAGAAAAAGACCCTTCTCTTTGTGAATTGTATGTTGTCGAGGGTGATTCGGCTGGAGGTTCTGCAAAGCAAGGAAGAGATAGAACTTTTCAAGCTATTTTACCTTTAAAAGGTAAAATATTAAATGTAGAAAAGGCTCAAGAACATAAAATTTATGATAATGACGAGATAAAAAATATCATAACAGCTTTAGGAGTTAAATTCGGAACGGAAGAAGATGAGAAAGAATTAAATCTTGAAAAACTAAGATACCACAAAGTAATAATTATGACTGATGCAGATATTGATGGAAGTCATATAAGAACATTGGTTCTTACATTCTTCTTCAGATATATGCGACCTTTGATAGATAATGGGTATTTATATATTGCACTACCACCTTTGTACCAACTTTCTAAAGGTAAAAGGGCTGAATATGTTTGGTCTGAAGACGAAAAGGATAGAATGATAAAGGAATTAGCTAAAGATGGAAAAGAGACATCAGTCAATATTCAGAGGTATAAGGGTTTAGGTGAAATGAATCCAGATCAATTATGGTCAACAACTATGGATCCTTCAGAAAGATTATTAAATAAGGTTACTATAGAATCAGCAGCTGAGGCAGATGTTTTATTTTCTAAATTGATGGGTGATGAGGTAGCGCCTCGAAGAGAGTTCATTGAAAAGAATGCAAAATATGCTAATGTTGATGTTTAAATTCCTTTTTCTTTTATTTTCTTTTTTCTTTTCATTCAATTCGTATTCATATTGGCAGCAAAGAGTTGAATATAAGATTAGTATCGACTTTGATCACAAAAACCATCAGTTTTCTGGAGAACAAAATTTAAAATATTTTAATAATTCAAAAGACACTATTAATAAAGTCTATTTTCATCTTTATTTTAATGCTTTTCAGCCAGGAAGTATGATGGATGTTAGAAGCAGGTCCCTACCTGATCCTGATAGAAGAGTAATGGATAGGATTTCAAAGTTGAGTAAAAATGAAATAGGGTTTCACCAAATAAGAAAGATAGAGCAAGATGGGAAAAGTTTAGTACACCATACTCAGGGTACTGTATTGGAAGTAGAATTAGCAAACCCATTAATGCCTAATCAATCAACAGATTTTTATTTAGAATATTTCAGTCAAGTTCCTGTTCAAATAAGAAGAAGTGGTAGAAATAGTAAAGAGGGGATTGATTATTCAATGGCACAATGGTTTCCTAAAATTGCAGAATACGATGAAAATGGATGGCATGCTAATCCTTATATCGCTAGGGAATTTTATGCTCCATGGGGGGATTTTGATGTTTCAATTTCAATTAATAAAGATTATATAGTTGCTGCAACTGGAATTCTTGAAAGCAAAAAGAAAGTAAATAATAAAAATACATGGAACTTTAAAGCAAAAGATGTCCATGATTTTGTTTGGGCAGCTGATCCTGATTATGTTCATGATATCCTTAAGGTTGATTCTGAGAATTTAGAGCTTCATTTTTATTATCAAAAAACTAATGATGAAATGGTGAGTAATTGGAAACGATTGCAGGATGATACTGCTGATGCTTTTAGATATATAAATAAAAAATTTGGTAAATACCCTTATACAAAATACTCTGTTATTCAAGGTGGTGACGGAGGAATGGAATACCCTATGGCGACTTTGATAACTGGTGAAAGATCATATCCTAGCTTATTATCTGTAACTATTCATGAGGTTTTACATTCTTGGTATCAAATGCTTCTAGGTACTAATGAAAGTTATTTAGCTTGGATGGATGAGGGATTTACATCATTTGCTCAGAATATTACATTTAATAATGAATTTAATGACATATATAAACTAGACTCAAAAAATCCACTTGAAAGATC
>CEUH01123518.1_pt1 | contig 13294 bp, 8 predicted proteins | sample 356461 | NCBI WGS metagenome assembly CEUH01 (sample SAMEA2623275, study PRJEB7988) | marine metagenome | isolation source: saline water (ENVO:00002010), including
GAAATATCAAACTTTAACGAGCTTACCAAAAATCAAGAGGAATCTGATGAAAATACTATTTTAGACCCAAGAAAAGAAGAATTAAATATCAATATTATAAAAGCAATAAGCAAATTTAACAACAATCAAGAGAAGAAAAAAACTGCTAAAGAAAAGAGCGAAAAAGAAAACTTAGTTGCTAAAAAAAAATTACTTGATAAATTTCAAGAGTTAGTTAACAACAAGGAGAAACTAGCAGAACTAGCAGGCGGAATTAAAGAAATTAGAGCTGAATGGAACCTAATTGGAGATGTATCACAAAGAAATCAACAAGAAATACAAAAAGAGTTTAGTAAACTAAATGAAACTTTCAATTATAATTTCAATATATACAAAGAATTAAAGGAAAATGACCTTAAGCGTAATTTCTCATTAAAAAATCAAGTAATTCACCAACTCAAAGAACTAGAAAATATTAAAGACATTGGAAAGCTTAGGATTGAACTAAAAATGCTTCAAAATAAATGGGAAGAAATAGGACCAACATTTAGAGAACATTGGGAAGAAATTAAAAAAGAATATTGGGAACAAGTTAATGCCATTCAAAAAAGAATAAATGAGCATTTTACTACATTAAAGGCTAGCCTTAAAGAAAATCTTGAAGCAAAAAAAGAATTAATTAAAAAATCAAAAGAACTGACAGAAAATTTAAATGAGGATTTCAAAGATTGGGAAAAAACTGCACAAAAACTTAAAGATCTTCAAAGTGATTGGAAAAAAATTGGACCTGTTTCTAAAAAGATTAGTGACGATATATGGAAAGAATTTAGAAGTTATTCCAATGACTTTTTTGAAAAGCGGAAAGCTCACTTAATGGTTGAAAAGAAAAAATGGGATAAAAAAGCAGCTCAAAAACAAGCAATTATTGAAAAGGCTAAAGAATATGTAGCTAATGTAAAAGTAAATGGGAATCCTAAATTAATTAAAGATTTACAAGAAGACTGGAAGAAAATTGGTCATGCAGGAAAATATGCAGAGCAGAAACTTTGGAGAAAATTTAGAACTCAGTGTGATGCATTTTTTGAACAAAAAAATGCTGCTAGAAAAGCGACTATTGATTTAGAAAATAATAATCTTAAAACAAAGAATGAATTATTAAATAAATTTAAAGCTCAAAAAGAAATTGAGTTTGACAACTTAAAAGAATTTATTAATGACTTTCAAAAAATTGGAGAGGTACCTAAAAAAGCTTCTCTTAAAATCATGAAATCCTTTGAAGAAATAATTAATCGTTCTATCGATAAAGGAAACTTTTCTCAAGAACAAGTTCACCAACTTAAGCGAGCAATAAAATCGTCATTACTTAACAATTCGTCTGACCCTGACGGTGTTTTTATGAAAGAAAAAAATCGAATCAATAAATTAATTAATTCTGCATTAAAAGAAACTGCTCAATTAGAGAACAATCTAGGTTTTTTTGCCAATGCTAAAGGAAGTAAAATGCTAGATGATTTTAAAGCTAAAATTGATCATCAAAAAAAGCAAATTGAAAATTGGAGAGAAGAATTAAAAAAGCTAAGAGAAGCCTATCGCCAAAAATAATACTAACTTTCCCAAATGAATATTTTAATTACCGATGACGCTGTTGTACTTGGAATTTTAGTTACTTGCCTAGGTCTGATTTTCTACACTGCACAACTTAAAGGATTAAAAACTTTTTATAAAATAATACCTGCTTTATTATTATGCTACCTAATTCCTTCACTTTTGAGTACATTTGGAGTTATATCGCCTAAAGTGTCAGGACTTTGGCCAGTGGCTAAAAATTATTTTTTACCGGCATCCCTAATATTAATGACATTAAGTACAGATATTAAAGGAGTATTGAAATTAGGCCCAAAAGCTTTAATCATGTTTTTTACAGCTACAATTGGAATTATTATTGGTGGACCAATAGCAATATTAATTACTGCACTTTTTTCACCAGAAACAGTTGGAGGACTTGACTTTGATGCTGCGTGGAGAGGAATGGCCACACTAGCTGGAAGTTGGATTGGTGGTGGAGCCAACCAAACTGCAATGCTAGAATTGTATCAATACAACCCAGAAAAATATGGTGGAATGATCACAGTAGACATTGTAGTTGCCAATATTTGGATGGCTTTTATTTTGTTAGGTGCAGGAAAGTCTGCAAAAATAGACAAGTGGTTGAAGGCTGATTCTTCTGCAATAGATAACCTAAAGCAAAAAATGGAAACTTACAGCTTAGGAGTTGATAGAAGTACCACTTTTAATGATCTCATAAAGATTGCCACTATTGCTTTAGGTGGACTAGGGTTAGCTCATTTGCTTGGCAGTGTCTTATCACAGTGTGATCAATATTTCCCCTATTTTAAAGGAACAGTATTTACAAGTCACTTTTTTTGGGTTGTCGTCATCTCCACCACCATTGGATTGGCATTTTCTTTCACAAAATTAAGATCATTAGAAGGAGCAGGAGCTTCAAAAATAGGAAGTGTGTTCATCTACTTATTAGTAGCTATTATAGGAATGAAAATGGATATTACTAAAGCATTTGAAGAACCTCTTTTAATTGTTGTTGGCCTTATTTGGATGGCTTTTCATGTAGGACTCTTATTTACTGTAGCTAAAATCATAAAAGCACCTTTTTTCTTTTTGGCAGTAGGCAGTAAAGCCAATGTTGGAGGAGCAGCTTCTGCACCTGTAGTAGCTTCTGCCTTCCACCCTAGTCTTGCCCCTGTAGGTGTTTTACTAGCAGTTTTAGGATATGCACTCGGAACTTACGGAGCAATATTATGCGCTACGCTTATGGAAATGGCTAGCCCATAAAAAACATATGAAATTATATGATCTATAAATTTATAATGAAAATTCTAGGATGGAAAATTGATTACAATATTCCTGAAGAATTTAAACGATGTGTTTTAATTGCAGCACCTCACACAAGTAATTGGGATTTTTTTTACTGCGTACTTACTTTTAAAATACTTAAAATCCCATATAAATTCACAATTAAAAAAGAGTGGTTCAGATTCCCTTTTAACCTAATTATAAAACCTCTTGGAGGGCTAGCGGTTGACACCAAAAGCAAAAACAATACAGTTGAAACAATGGCTGATTTTTTTAATCAAAATAAATATTTTACTATGGCGGTAACACCTGAAGGAACTAGATCAAAAACTGTGGAATGGAAAAGTGGTTTTTATAGACTAGCAAAACTAGCTGGGGTACCAATATGTCTTGGATATCTCGACTACAAAACCAAAACTGCAGGAGTTGGAGATGTTATTTTCCCTACTGAAAATAAGAAGGATGATTTTTTAAAAATTATGAACTTTTATCAGACGAAAAATCCAAAATTTCCAGAAAAATTTTCAGTTGACTTGAGTTATAAATAACCTCAGTTGTTTCGATAGAAAACGTCCATACTAATTACGTGAGGAAAACTAACACAGGAGAGAAAAATAAAGAAATAAGCAATATTTTTATCTAAGCCTAATTCAAAATTATTAAAAAATAAGAAAAAAAGTATAATTGCACCAACATTAAAAGGTAAAGCAAGTAAGTACATTCTGTAGTTGGAAATAGCAAGACTATTTTTAAGGTGTTTCCAACCTAATCTACTGTGATGGAAAAGAAAATACATTCCAAAAGCAAAAATCAAATTGATATACTGCGAGAAAAATAAAAAAGTTATAATCAAAAACCATTCTATTTTTTTATAATAAATCGAGAGTATAAAACCAAGTGCTATTAAAAAATAACAGAAAATATTTATTCCTTTGAATGAAAATATTGAAGGAATATTAAGTGCATTTAAAACAATATTTAGTTGTTCAATATGTGATAACAGCAAAAAGCTCAATAATATTAACCCCCATAAAAACCCAACAACTCTAGAATTAATACCCCAATGTTCCATATCTGTTTGACCGAAGTGCCACGCAGAATAAATTAAAAAGAAAAATAAACCAACTTTGGGAAGCAATAACCAAAGAATAAATATTGGAACCATTAATGCCAAATAAACAACAATGAATTTTAAGGAAATTTTTTTCTTTTTTGAAATAAACCCTGTGAGGTGATCTAAAGCACCATGAGGTATTCCAACCAACAACAAGCCAAAAATCAATAAACCAAGTTGAAAAGTATTCATCGATGTTGGATCTGATGATTCGAAACCAATGGAATACAAAACATAGAAAATCATCAAAATTGGGAATATTAATCCTTTAAAATTCCAATATAACCAATAAAATAATGCCTTAAGAAAAAATCCTATTTGCAACTTACTAAACATGCTTAAGTCTTGGGAAAAACTAGTTTTCTCGTCCAAGAACTGAAGAACAAAATTTGCACTTTTAATTTTAAATAGCTTTTCGAAAATTGGCTTTCCTTTGTGTGGCCAAATTGTTAAAATAATAAGTAATAATTGGTCGTAAAATAAAAATCTACTGTTTTTTAAAGATCTTTTATAATCATATTTTGCATCGCAAATACTTTTACTATGCGCATACATGTTTTTAAAGGCATAGCCAGTACTTGGCTTAACATTACCCGCTCTTGTGCCAATATTTATAAGGTTTTTTTCGCTCTTTATTTTGGGAAGTGTGGAGCTCATTGGAATTATTCCTTTTTCTTGATCTAGGACTTCAAAAGTTCCATAGTTCTTAGAAATAAAATCGTCTAATACTTCTTTAGCTGTTGATTCAATAATTAATTGTTTTCCAAAACGAGTTAATTCAACTAAGGCTTCTGACTTACTGTATGGAAGAATGTAGATAAACTGAGTGGCAATTGATTGATCAATTCTGAAGTCCATCATGTGATATACTTGATCATTAAAATTTTCTTCCTCCAATTTTACTTTATAACCAAAAAAGGATTGAGAGATATTATAGTCACTTTTTGATACCAAATTAAAATTTGGTGGTCTTCCGTCAAAAACAAAGGAAGACTCGAAAATGGTTTGTTCAGATTCTGTAAATAACTTGTCTCCATGTTTATAAATACCTAAAACTCTTTCCTTAATGTGAATAATATTATAATTTTCAATAATATTCCTTGCAAGTTGATATAAATCCAAACTATTTATATGAAAGTAGCATAATGGGGCTATGTCACTAGGAGCAAAGTTATTAATTTGGATTTGTTTCCAACTGTTAGTAACAATTGGTGCATATTCTTTGTAAATATCGTCTGTCTCTTTAGCCCAAAAACAAAATGTTTTATCATTCTCTTTTTTATCGTCAGGATCAATTAGTAAAATTTTTTTATCTTCAAGTAAACCTCTTTTATGCATCTCTTTCAATAAAATGCATGCACTTGCTCCCCAGCCAGCAAAAACAATATCATAAATAGTCTTATTAATTACTTAAAATTTTGATTTATTTCAATATACAATAATAAAAAAACATGACCATTTTTTTTAATTAAATATATTTGGCCAAAATTTTAAAATGAAAAAGCTATTTTCCTTACTTACTCTGTTAATTTTATTCTGCATTTGTAAAGCTCAACAAACAAAGCAAGAACTTAAACTAGAAGATGCAGTTTTAGGATATTACAAAGGATTGTATCCTGAAAACATGAGAGGATTAGATTGGTCAACTAATAATAATCTTTATCAAGTAAAACAAGATAGTCTTTTAATATACTCGCCAACATCTAAAAAAATTAAGAAAAGATTATCAATTACCAATGATATAATAAAGGATAATTCTGTAAAACTAATTAGAGGGTTTGAGTTTAATAATTTTCAATCCTTTCAGTATTATTCAAAAGATAAATTGTTTGTAAAAGAAAACAATGAAGAATTAGTGTTTGAAATTTCCAAAGATGCAGAAAATCAACTTTTAAGTCCTAACAAAAAAGCATTAGCTTTTACAAAAGAGAATAATCTCTTTTTGATTTACAACTCAAAAGAACTACAAATTACTGAACATAAGGATTTAAACATTGTAGCAGGTCAGACAATTCATAGAAATGAATTTGGTATAAACAAAGGAATATTTTGGAGTAACAACAGTGACAAAATAGCTTTTTATGAAAAGGATGAAAGTGATGTACACAACTATCCCATATTAGATATTTCTACAACTCCAGGCTCACTGAACTCTATTAAATACCCAATGGCTGGACAAAAAAGCGAATATGCAAAGATTGGAGTTTACAGCTTAAAATCTAACTCTTTAATATACCTTCAAACAAAACAAAATAAAGACGATTATGTTTCTAACCTTACATGGGGACCAAATGATCAATTTATTTACATCGCTGAGCTCAACAGAGATCAAAATCATCTTAAATGGGCAAAATATAACGGAGAAACAGGAGAGAGAATCCAAACACTGTTTGAAGAAAAAAATGAAAAATGGGTAGAGCCCGAATATCCACTTTATTTTATCCCAGGTAAAACAGATGAATTCATCACATTGAGCGAACGTGATGGCTTCATGAACATATATCATTACAATACCAATGGTAATCTCATCAACCAAGTCACCAAAAATAAATGGGTAATCAATAACATTAAAAAAATCATAAATAGCACCATATATTTTGAGGGAACAGGACCAGACCCTAGATCAACACACACTTTCAGTATTAACTTAAATGGAAATAATCAAAAGCAGATTACCAAAGAAAAAGGTGTTCACAGAACAAAATTAAGCCCAAATAATAAATATATTCTCAACCAATATTCACAAGTTGAAAACCCAGGTGTAACACAAGTAATTAATCTGAAGACAAACAAAAGAATTCTCATACATAATGCATCAAATCCTTTAAAAGATTATCAAATTGCAGAAACTGAATTGGTTGAACTTAAAACCAAAGGTGGAGAAATTTTGTATGGAAGATTATTAAAACCATCTTTTTTCACTGAAAGTGAAAAATATCCAGTTCTAGTTTATGTTTATGGTGGTCCTCATGCTCAATTAATTACTAATGAGTGGATGGCAAGTGCAAGTTTATGGATGCATTGGATGGCAGAAAAGGGATATTTAGTTTTTACCATTGACGGAAGAGGTTCTGCAAATAGAGGTTTTGAATTTGAAAGTTCTATTTTCAGAAATCTTGGTGATATAGAAATGAAAGATCAAGTCCTAGGGCTTAATTATCTTAAATCGTTAAATTGTGTAGATACAACAAAGCTTGCAGTTCATGGTTGGAGTTATGGTGGATTTATGACAACGTCACTCATGACTAGGTATCCAAAATTATTTGATGTTGGAGTTGCCGGAGGACCGGTAATTGATTGGAAATGGTACGAAGTAATGTACGGAGAAAGGTATATGGACCAACCCTCTTCAAATCCAATGGGATATAAAACAACAAGTTTACTTAATTATGCAGAAAATCTTAAGGGCAATCTATTATTAATACATGGCACTTCAGACGATGTTGTTTTAATGCAACATAATTTAGCTTTTGTTCAAAAATGTATTGAAGAAAAAGTTCACGTTGATTTTTTTCCTTATCCAATGCACAAACATAATGTTAGAGGAACAGACAGAGTCCATCTTATGGAAAAAGTATTAAATTACATTTTATCCAATCACTCAAACAAAGAAAAATAATTTTAACTTAGAGTTAAAATGAGAACATCCTCAAAATTATTTTTTATAATTCAATTATTTTTTCTGTTTATAAACTCTATTCACAGCCAAAATGCAACAATTAGAGGAACTGTCTATGAAAAGGAAACAGGTGAACCTTCATTCGGAACTAATGTGAAAATTAAAGGAACTGGAACGGGAGCATCAAGTGACATTAATGGATTTTATCAGATCAATAAACTTAAAGAAGGAAAAGTAATTCTTGAAATTAGCAATATTGAATTTAAAAGTCAGGAATTTGAAATAGAACTTAAAAATGGGAAAATAATTACCCAAAATTTCTATATGGAAATTAATGATGAAGTACTTGATGAATTTGAATACAGTGCCGAAGCTGAAGAAAGAAAAACAGAAGTTAAAATGTCTGTTATTTCTGCTACTCCTAAAGACATGGCCCATGTTGTTGCTATTGGTGGAGAACCTGATTTTGCTCAATATCTTCAAACAACGCCTGGTGTAGTTACTACTGGTGATCAAGGTGGTCAGATGTATATTAGAGGAGGTTCACCAATTCAAAACAAAGTATTGTTAGACGGAATGACTATCTATAACCCATTTCACTCAATAGGCTTTTTCTCTGTTTTCGACACAGATATTATTCGAAGTGCCGATATATATACTGGAGGATTCTCAGCTGAATATGGCGGAAGAATATCTTCTATAATGGACATCACAACTATCGATGGAAATAAAAAACACCATTCCGGGAAAATTGCAGTTAACCCTTTTGGTTCAAAACTGAAAATTGAAGGACCTATCAAAAAACTTAATGAGAATAATAACAGCGGATCAGCATCGTACATTTTTTCAGGTAAAACTTCTTATTTAGAGCAAAGCTCAAAACAACTTTACACCTATATTGATTCCAATGGATTACCTTTTAATTTTACTGACTTATATGGAAAAATTTCTATAAATGGTAATACTGGAAGTAAATTCAATCTCTTTGGATTTAGCTACAATGATCAGGTTAAATACAAAGCAGTATCGGATTTTAATTGGGACTCTTGGGGAATAGGTTCTAATTTTGTTGTAATTCCGGCAAGCTCACCTGTTTTAATAATGGGGAGATTTAATATTAGTGATTATAAAATTTCCCTTTCTGAACTAGATCCTGTTAATTTTGGAGATACCCTAGATCCAAGAACAAGTAGAATTAATGGTTTTAATTTAGGATTTGATTTTAAATATTTTATTGGCGAAAATGAAGTTAAATATGGTCTAGAAGTGAATGGGTTTGCTACAAAATTTAATTTTACAACCCTAGATAAAATCTCTAATGTTATTGAAGATTATACAACTGAACTATCTGCTTATATTGATGGAAAAATTATAAAAGGACTTCTTGTTATTAACCCAAGCTTTAGAGCCCAATATTATGCATCACTAAAAGAGTTATCACCTGAACCAAGGATTGGAATGAAATACAATTTAAGTGAAAACATAAGGTTAAAAGCTGCTGGTGGATTATATTCTCAAAATTTAATTGCAACGAACTCAGACAGAGATGTAGTGAACTTATTCTACTCATTTTTGCAGTCTGGAAAAGATACAAAATATCAAGATGAAATTATTTTAGACAATGGGGATACCATCAACAGGAAACATAAACTTCAAAAAGCTACTCATGCAATTTTTGGTGGAGAAGTTGATCTTGCTAAGCACCTTACTTTAAATATTGAGGGTTATTACAAATGGTTTAATCAGCTCACTAACATCAATAGAAATAAATTATATAAAGAAGATAATGATTTCAATATTGAAACTGGAGATGCATATGGAGTTGACTTAGTTTTAAAATACAGTAATGAAAAAACTTATTTATGGGGTGTTTATTCAATAGGGAAAGTCACAAGGTGGGATGGGGAAAGAACATATTCTCCATTATTTGACAGAAGGCATAACATCAACATTGTTGCTACTCAAACTTTTGGAGATAATAATGATTGGGAAATTAATTTGAGGTGGAATTATGGGAGTGGACTACCATTCACTCAAACACAAGGTTATTATCACTCAATAGATTATTCTCAAGGAATTAATACCAATATTACTTCTTCAAACAGCAACCAACTAGAACTAATCTATGGAGACTTGAATCAAGGTAGATTATCTTCCTATCATAGATTAGATCTCGCCATTAAAAGAAATCTAGAAATCAATAAATCATCTAATCTTGACATTACGGCAAGCGTAACAAATATTTATTCAAGAAAAAACATCTTTTATGTTGACAGGATAACTAATGAAAAAGTATTTCAGCTTCCTATTCTACCAAGTTTAGGTTTAAGTTGGAAATTTTAATTGACTCTTTTTTTAAATCATTCCAATTAATCAATAACTTTGATACCCGTACTATAAAATTATAATACGGTATGTCTTCTAAAACTAAATACATTTTTGTAACAGGTGGAGTAACCTCATCACTTGGAAAAGGAATTGTCTCAGCATCCCTTGCAAAATTACTTCAAGGAAGAGGGTTTAGTGTAACCATTCAAAAACTTGATCCATATATTAATGTTGACCCTGGTACTTTAAACCCCTACGAGCATGGAGAATGTTATGTGACAGAAGATGGTGCAGAAACTGATTTAGACTTAGGTCATTATGAAAGGTTTTTAAATGTTCCGACTTCACAAGACAATAATGTAACAACTGGAAGAATTTATCAATCTGTAATTAACAGAGAAAGAAAAGGTGATTACCTGGGAAAAACTGTTCAAGTGGTTCCTCATATCACTAATGAAATCAAAGATCATATCCTTCAATTAGGAAAAAACAACAATTATGATGTAGTTATTACTGAAATTGGTGGAACAGTTGGTGATATTGAATCTTTGCCTTTTATTGAGTCTATAAGACAACTTAAATGGGATCTTCAAGATAAAGTACTTTTTATTCACCTTACATTAATTCCATATTTATCAACCTCAGGAGAACTTAAAACAAAGCCAACACAACATTCTGTTAAAACCCTTCTTGAATATGGAATTCAGCCTGATATTTTAGTATGTAGAACTGAATATCACTTAGATAATGATCTTAGAAAAAAGATAGCACTATTTTGTAATGTGGAACAAGAGTGCGTAATTGAGTCAATAGATGCCAAATCTATTTATGAAGTTCCTCTTTTGATGCAAAAGGAAAGATTGGATAGTGTTGTATGTAAAAAACTGAAATTAAAGGGAAGAGAGCTTCCTGATTTAAATAAATGGACAAATTTTCTCAAAAATTTAAACTCACCAAAAAACATTATTGATATTGGCTTAATTGGAAAATATGTTGAACTAAAAGATTCTTACATTTCAATAGCGGAAGCTTTAATTCATGCCGGAGCTAGCAATCAGACTAAAATTAATCTACATTGGATTCATTCTTCCAAAATTGAAAAAGAAAATACTATTTCAATGCTTGGTAAGATGAATGGAATACTTGTTGCTCCAGGCTTTGGAGAAAGAGGTATCGATGGGAAAATTGCAGCTGTAAAATATGCTCGAGAAAATAATGTGCCATTTTTAGGAATTTGTTTGGGTATGCAATGTGCTGTAGTTGAATTCGCAAGAAATGTTCTAAAGCTAGATGATGCTAATACTACTGAAATTAATTCTAATTGTTCTTATCCTGTAATAGATATGATGAAGGAACAAAAATCTCTCAAAAATATGGGCGGAACAATGAGGCTTGGTTCTTATAAATGTGATATTAAAAAGGGTTCTTTATTAGAAAAAGTTTACTCTAAAAAACAAATTTCTGAAAGACATAGACACCGCTATGAATTTAACAATAAATTTAAGAAACAATTTGAAGAAAATGGTATTATTTTTTCAGGAACAAATATTAAAAATCAGCTTATTGAAACAATTGAAATTCCAAGCCATCCGTGGTTTATAGGAGTTCAATACCACCCTGAATACAAAAGTACCGTTGAAAATCCTCATCCGCTATTTATAGGCTTTGTAAATGCAGTCATTAAACATAACAATGCTGATAATTAGAAAAGCTATTAATTACTGTAATGACCCCAGAATTAATCATAAATAGAATGTTGAGCAAAGACTTATTTAGTAGGTGGCTTGATGTTAAAGTAATTTTAATCAAGCCTGGAGAGTGTAAATTAAAAATTCTGATTTCTAAAGTGATGACTAATGGATTTAAAATTGCCCATGGGGGTATTTCATACTCTTTAGCAGATAGCTGTTTGGCTTTTGCTGCCAATGCTAAGGGTAAGATTGCTTTAACAAAGCAATCTTCAATTAAGCATATTAAACAAGTAAATGAAGGAGATAAACTTAATGCCCATGCTATTGAACTCAAAAACAATGAATACTTAGTAAACATCACCAATCAAAATAACGAAAAAGTAGCTGAGTTTAGAGGGATAGTTCATTATACTACAACTAAATGGAATATTTAAGTATTTCTTCTTAATTTTTAATTTAATTTTATTAGATTATGAAATCTGTCTACATTTTAGATGCTGTTAGAACTCCTGTAGGGAATTTTGGTGGTACACTTAGCTCAATAAGAACTGATGATTTAGCTGCAGTTCCATTAAAAGCATTAATTCAACGAAATCTTAACGTAGATTGGGAACAAGTCGAAGATGTTTTATTAGGATGCGCTAACCAAGCAGGAGAAGACAATAGAAACATAGCAAGAATGTCATTATTATTAGCTGGATTACCTTATTCAATAGGTGGAGAAACTATAAATAGGTTGTGCTCTTCAGGGATGGCAGCAACAATTAATGCATTTCGAGCAATTAGTATTGGGGAAGGAGATTTGTATATTACAGGTGGTGTTGAAAATATGACTAGAGGCCCATGGGTTATATCAAAAGCATCTAAACCTTTTGGTAGAGATGCTCAAATGTATGACTCAAGTTTTGGGTGGAGGTTCATTAATCCTAGAATGAAGGAAATATACGGAGTTGATGGAATGGGACAAACGGCAGAAAATTTAGTAGCACTTTATAACATTTCAAGAGAAGACCAAGATCTATTTGCCTATAATTCACAAATGAAAGCCAAAAGAGCACAAGAAAGTGGTAGACTCTCTGAAGAAATTTGCCAAGTGAATATTCCTCAAAGAAAAAAAGATGATATCATTTTTTTGAATGATGAATTTATAAAGCCTAATACCTCTATGGAAAAATTATCTAACTTAAGAGCTGCATTCAAAAAAGAAAATGGTTCAGTAACTGCTGGAAATTCTTCAGGACTAAATGATGGTGCTGCTGCATTAATTATAGGGTCTGAAGAAGCAGCAAATAAAAATCATCTTAAACCTCTTGCTCGAATTGTTGGAGCTGCAGTTGCTGGCGTGGAACCAAGAATAATGGGCATAGGACCTGTTGAAGCCTGTAAAAAAGTATTAAAAAGAACTGGACTTTCCATCGATCAAATGGATATTATTGAAATTAATGAAGCATTTTCTGCACAAAGTTTAGCTTGCACAAGAGCATTAAATTTAGACGATGATGATAGTAGAATTAACCCAAATGGTGGAGCAATTGCTATTGGCCATCCATTAGGAATGACTGGAGCTAGAATCCTTCAAACTGCAGCAATCGAGCTAAATAAAAACAAAAAAAAGTATGCACTTGTAACAATGTGTATTGGTGTTGGTCAAGGCTATGCAACTATTATTGAAAAACCATAATAATGATTTTT
>CEUH01074941.1_pt1 | contig 13262 bp, 13 predicted proteins | sample 356461 | NCBI WGS metagenome assembly CEUH01 (sample SAMEA2623275, study PRJEB7988) | marine metagenome | isolation source: saline water (ENVO:00002010), including
TTCATACGAAGAGTGTGCAGAATTAGAGCTTGAATGGCTCACAAGTCAACAAATTGTTGTTTCAAGTTTTGCTAATCCTGTAGACTATGAAAATGTTTGTGTTGATTGCTCATTGTCATTACTTCCATTGTCTGATACTCAAGTAGATTGGGCTTGCCCTGCAAACCCTAACCCTAATAATGATATTTTTGAAGTGATACTAAGAGCCCAGCTTCTTGACTTCTATGGTGTACCTGTCCAGGGCTCTAATGTTGAACTTATATATACAGGTTCGCAAGGTGCTCCTACAGTAGAAGCAATTTTAAACTTATGTTATTTTGATATAAATGGTAATGGTGAATATGATGATGGTGAGGAACAAGTAGATAGTGAAACAGGTGAACCACTTACTCAAGAACAATGTGATGCAACAACAGTACTTACTTGGGGGCAAGCATTTATTTTGGAACCACCTAGCAATCAAGTTTTAACAGATGAAGATGGAAATAAATATTTTAGAATTACATTTAATCATAATGAATGTACACTAACGGCGTCTGATCCTGAACAGTATACATGTACTAGCCCAACTATTTTTGCAAATCTTGTAAATCCAAATGGTGCTCAAAGTGATGAAGTAAGTGTAACACTGCTAAGTACTTGTACAGATTAAAATTGAAAGGATAATTTAATGAGTTATAATCCACAATTTGCAAAACTTGGTGAGATTTTAGTTAATGAAAACATGATAACTGAAGAACAGTTAAATCAAGCTTTAGCAGAACAAAAAAATAAAAAAGGTAAACTTGGAAATATTCTTATTGCAAGTGGAACAATCACAGAAGATGATTTGGTAAAAGCATTTTCTCTTCAGCTTGGAAGTAAGTCTATTAGTGAAGATGAACTTTTAAAAGCTCCTGAAGAAACTGTAAAACTTTTAGCTGAAGATTTTGCAAAAGAAAATAATGTAATCACACTAAAGCAAACAGATAACTCGATATATGTTGCAATGGAAGACCCTGAGGATGTTGCAACAATAGATGCAATAAAAAAGCTCACTAATTTAAATCCTGAAATTCTGGTTGCAGGAAAAACTGCTATAAGCAATGCTATTGAAACTTTATATGAAAGAGTTAAAAAATCTGGAGAAGTTGAAAGTGCTATTTCCAATATAAAGGTAATACCTGGAAGTGAGGACGATGGTGATGAACTTGATTTAGTTGAAGAAAAAGTTTCTGCTAAAGATGCTCCATTTGTAAAATTAGTTAACCTAATTTTAACAGAAGCAATTAAAGAAGATTCATCTGATATACATATAGAACCTGGTAGGGATGAAGTGAATGTCAGAATAAGAGTTGATGGAGTTTTAATTAGAATAATGACCCCTCCTGCTTCTTCTCTTAATGGTATAGTAACAAGGATTAAAATTCTTTCAAAACTTAACATTGCTGAACATAGATTGCCACAAGACGGTAGAATGAAAATCAAAACATCCTCTAGAGACATCGATGTAAGGGTTTCTATACTACCTACAGTTCATGGTGAAAAAGTTGTTCTTAGATTACTTGGAAGTGGAAAGTTATCTCTTAATCTTAGCAATCTTGGTTTTGAAGAAAAAAAATTAACTACATTTAAAAAATGGATAAATCAACCATACGGAATGATAATTATATCTGGACCAACTGGTAGTGGTAAATCGACAACATTGTATGCAGCCCTTCAAGAAATACATTCAGAAGGAATTAATATAACAACAGTTGAAGATCCAGTGGAATACCAATTACCAGGAATAAATCAAGTGCAAATGCATGATGAGATTGGGTTGAACTTTGCTGCATCATTAAGATCTATTCTTAGACAAGACCCAGATGTGTTACTAATTGGTGAGATAAGAGATGAAGAAACTGCAAACATAGCTGTTAAATTTTCTATGACTGGTCACTTAGTATTCAGTACTGTTCATGCTAATGATGCTACATCAACAATCGCTAGGCTTCTTGATTTAGGAATTCCTCCTTTCTTGCTCGGTTCTTCATTAAATCTTGTAATGGCACAAAGACTTGTAAGAACAATTGATAAAGATAATAAAGAAAACTATACGCCTACAAAAGATGAGTTAGATCTAATATCTTTCCCAAAAGATAAACAAAAATCTACAAAGTTTTTTAGAGGAACTCCTAGTAGAGACAATCATAATACTGGATATAAAGGTCGAACTGCGATTCATGAAATTCTAGAAGTTGATAATCCTATGAAAAAATTAATTTTTGATGGTGCGAATCAAAATGAAATTAAAAAAGAAGCTATTAAAAATGGAATGACGCCTCTAAGAGATGCTGGAATCTCAAAAATCGTTAGTGGCGATACAACTATTGATGAAGTCCTAAGAGCAACTGTAGAAGATATTTAATGCCTTCATACGAATATATTGTAAGAACTCAAGATGGTAAGCGGCTTGAAGGAAAAATAGAAGCTGAGAACTTAAATCGTGCAAACGAAAAACTTGAAGAAAAAAAATTTACAATTGTAAAGTTAAAAGAGAATGAAGTAGCATTTGACTTTCTGGGACCATTTCTAGATAGATTAAATCTAGAAATGGAAAAATTTAAAAATCGAATTCCATTATCAACTCTTGTTTTCTTTACTCGTCAATTATCAACAATGTTTTCAGCTGGACTTACACTAGAAAAATCTATTTTTTTTCTATCACAAGAAGAAAAAAATAAAAAATTCAAGAAGATACTTGGTGATTTAGATCAAAATATAAAAAGAGGAATGCTTTTATCAGATACACTTGAACGACATCCAGGTGTTTTTTCAAATCTTTTTATATCAATGGTAAGAGCAGGAGAAGTAAGCGGTAAATTATCAGAAACCCTTGAAGAATTAGCTGAATATCTTGAGACTGTAGAAGAAACACAAAGAAAAGTTAAGTCAGCAATGTATTACCCCGTCTTTATAATTGGATTTCTTGTGGTTACTTTATTTTTAACATTCACATATCTAATCCCTAGTTTTTCGGATGTTTATGACCAATTAGGATCAGAGCTTCCATATTATACTGTACTTATGGTAAATATAGGAGAATGGCTTCAAGCGAATGTATTTTTTGTTTTATTATCAAGTTTTACATCTTTGGCTACAATATGGATGGCAACACTTACTGATTCAGGTAAATTATTAAAAGATAGAATGCTACTTAGGATTCCAATATTTGGTAAGATAATAAAAGATAATATCCTAAGTAAATTCTCAAAGACTTTTGGTATACTTGTTAATGCAGGAGTACCAATTATAGATACTCTAAATTTAGTTAAAAAGGTGGTTGATAATAGAGTTTATGAACTTGCCACAATTGAAGCATCAACAAATATTGAAAATGGTGCAAATATATCACAAGCACTTAAAAATACTGGAGAATTCCCGTCCGTAATGATACAATTGTTATCTACTGGAGAAGAAACTGGAGAAATTGACACTCTATCACTCAAGGCTTCAGAATTCTATACTAAGCAAGTAAATGCCAGTGTTGATAGACTTACTTCAATAATTGAGCCATTATTAATTATTTTAGTAGGAGGAGTTATTGGAATAATTGTTGTTGCCACATATTTGCCAATTTTCCACTTTGGTACTGCTTTATCCGACTATTAATGATTTTATCTTTTATTGCTGGATCAATAATTGGTAGTTTCCTTAATGTTGTAATTTTTAGAACAGCTCAAAACCTATCAATAATATCCCCTCGGTCACACTGTCCGAAATGTAAAAGTTTTATCCCGTTTTATTATAATATACCAATAGTTAGTTTCATATTTTTAGGTGGAAAATGTAAACAATGCAATGAAAAAATTTCTTGGCAATATATAAGCGTAGAAATTATTACTGGTATACTATTTGTTTTTTCTTTTTCTAAATTCTCACTAAGTGAAGCAATTTTACTTAACGTAGTTTTTTGCTGCTTAATCATTATAAGCTATATTGATTTTCATTACTTATTAATTCCATCAATATATTTATACTTATTAATTTTTCTTCTAATTCCTTATACGTATATAACAACTCAGAGCCCGTATCAAACTATTTTAGGTGCTGTGGCAATTACAACTTATTTAGCTATATGCACACTGATTGTTGGAATAATTAAAAGAGATATAAATATTTTAGGGTTTGGCGATATTCTGCTTATTATTTTTATTGGTGGATGGCTTGGAATTATCCACTCATTTATTAGTTTGTTTCTTGCAGCGATTATAGGGATTTTATATATAATAATAAATAATCATTTAATTAAGAATGAAACAATTAAGATTCCGTTTGGAACATGCTTATCTATTTCATTTACTATAATTACAATTTTAAAAGAGTATACAAAGCTACTTACTTTTTAAGATTTGTCTATTTCTTTCAAATAGCATTGCGCTTACAGTTGCTGAGATATTGAGCGAGTTTATCTTACCATTCATAGGAATAGTAAGCATTAAATCACAATATTTTTGTATGACTGGTCTTATCCCTTCTCCTTCACTCCCAAATACAAATCCAACTTTTCCTTTTAAATTAAAATCATACCATAATTTTGAATCTATTGAATTTTCAATTCCAACTATCCAATAGCCATTCTGCTTTAGTTCTTTAATTGTATACTTAATATTTTTTGATTTAATAATATTGATATTACAAAAACTTCCCTGACTAACTTGAAGTACTGAACTTGTAATTGATACACTTCTTCTCTCTGGGAGTATGATTCCATCTATGCCTGCGCACTCAGATGTTCTAATTATTTGACCTAAATTCTGTGGGTCTTTAATTGAATCTAAAATAACATGACATTCATTATCATTTTGATTTACTGAATCTGGGACATGGCTTAAAACTGTATAATCAAAAAAAACGATAATTCCCTGTGTTCTATATTCTTGATATTTATTTTGAAATTCATTCTTGTTTAATATAATTACTTTATGTTTAAATTTTTTTGTAATTAAAGCACTATCAGCCATTTTATGTTGATTAAAAGTGTCACTTACTATTATTTGACTAATTTTACATTTATTTGAATTAAGTATAGACTCAACTCCATTGATTCCGTAAACAAAATATTTATCATAGTTATTTGAATTGTTTTTAAATTTCATATATCAATATATTAACAATATTTTAATAATGAATGGTTATTTTTATGGAAGATAAAGTTAGAATTGATAAATTTTTATGGTGTGTAAGGCTATTCAAAACTCGTCGCCTAGCAAATGAGGCATGCGTTAAATCAAAAGTTAAAATAAATGATAAAACACTAAAGTCATCATATCATGTAAAGATAAATGATAAAATAACTATTAAAAAAAAACATATAAACATCACTATTGAAGTTAAAAATATAATCTCTAAAAGAGTCTCAGCTAAATTTGTGAAACAATATATAAATGATATTACTCCTGAATCTGAAAAAACTAGATTTGAAGCATCGCACAAAATACCTCATATATATAGAGAAAAAGGATTAGGTCGTCCTACTAAAAAAGAGAGAAGGCAGCTTATGAGAAGCTTAGAAAATTATTTTGAATCTTGATTAATTTTATTTAATTCAGAAACAATAGTTTGCTCAAGTCTACTGTAGGTAACAGGATCATATTGCTTTAAAATTGCACCTGGGAATGTATCTATTATTTCTCCATTAACTCCAACTAAAAAAGACCATGGAACTGCAGGAACACCGCCATAAAGATTAGTAATTTCATTTATCTGCTTATTATTACCATACAATAATGGATAATTTACTTTATATACATTACCAAAATTTGTTAATGCATCCTTAGAGTCAGACAAACTTATACCAAGAATTTCAAAACCTTTATCATTATACTTATCATGTAATTCAATAAAGTCAGGAATTTCCATTCGACATGGTCCACACCAAGTCGCCCAAAAGTTAATTAGTACAACCTTACCCTTTAGATTAGAAAGAACATGTAAACTATCATTACTGTCATTTAATTTGAAGTCTGGCGCATAGTTCTTACTCTTTTCAATTAAGGATTTAATTTTACTTATTCTATCTTCTGATAATTCTGACTCCGAAAAAATAAAACTTACAAATACAAATATAGGGAATATATAAAAAAATAATTTATTCATTTAACCTCTAAACTCCTCTAAAGATAATTTCAAAAACTTAATAAATTTACTTATATCTGGATCCATTCCATGAAATCTCTTAACCTCATTTTCATCAGTGTCCAGTACAACATAGAATGGAAGCGCTGATGTATTATATCTATCAATCTCCATCTGTCTGTACTCTTTATGATTGGGTCCTGCATCTGTATATAACTTAATTAATACAAAGTTTTCAAAAAGCTCTTCAACTTCTTTGTCTACAAAAACATTTACTTCCATCCATCTACAATTTGTACATGTGTATCCAGTGAAATCAACAAAGATAGGCTTTCCTGTTACTTGTGCTTCCTGGACACCTTCTTCATAATTTTCAATCCAGTTTTGTTTATATTCATCTTTCTGAATATTATTGTTTTGGCTGATTTCTTTGGGAGGTAAATAAGAATCTATTAAACCATAAACACTTCCACCCCATAATCCTGTTGTCAAATAAAGACCAAAAGTTAAAAAGATTATACTAAACATTAACCTGCCAACTCCAATGAATTCTAAATCACTATCGTGAGGTAATTTTATTTTACCAAGCAAATAAACCCCTGTCATTATAGCTATAACTGCCCATGAAGCTAACACGAAATCATACGTGAAAAATCCAATATCCCAAACTAAGTCTACATTGCTAAAAAATTTCATAGCTGCACCTAATTCAAGAAAACCCATTGTAACTTTTATTGAATTCATCCATTGACCACTCTTAGGTAATCTAGATAAGTATTGTGGAAATAGAGCAAGGAAGAAAAAAGGTAATGCGAATGCAAGTGAGAAAATTAACATCCCTATAATTGGCCATAAATAACTACCTTGACTAGCAGCTACAAGAAGTAAACCAACAAATTGAACAGTACATGTAAATGATGTCAACGTGAAAGTCAAAGCCATAAAAAGGATACCTATAGTTCCACCCGCCTGTTCATTATCTAAGCTATACTGTCTCATTAATGATGGTGCTTGAATTTCATACATGCCAAATAAACTTAGAGCAAAAAACACAAAAAGTAGTGCAATAAACAAATTAACCCAAGCATTAGATGCAATTTGATTAGCTCCAGAAGCGCCCAAAGTAACAGCTAGAATTAAACCCAATGAGGTAAAAATTATAATTATTCCTAGAGCATAAGTTATTGCAGATTTCAAAGGTCTATTACCTTCTTGCTCTCCTTGTTTTGTAAAAAATGAAACTGTTATTGGAATCATAGGAAAAACACAAGGTGTCAATAAAGCCAATAAACCCATACCAAATGAAAGAGCAATGAAAGACAAGATACCTGAATCAATAGCATCTTGCAATACACCATTTGATTTAGTACTTAAATTTTCAGAACTAGGAATTGTTTTATATTCTTGACGTATTTCTCCACTAGTAAGATTTATAGGTATTGAAAAATCATCATACTTTCTTATACATACGCTTTCATTGCATACTTGATAAAATAATTTACCATTCAATTCATTTAAATCTTTATCTAGATCCTTAGAAGTTAGAAAATATTGGTAGAGCTCTATTGAATTTTCATGAGTAGATACCTCCATGTCAAAGTTTTCATCGAACTTTACTTTTGGATCTGGCTCAAAGAAAGAGCTTGAATCTGAGAATATAGTAGAATCGGGCCAAATTATTCTAGTTGGGCTTAGAGATAAATTTTCATTAGTGGAATATATATAGTAGCCTTTTTTAATATCAATATTGAAAGTTAATTTTACAGCTTCACCTTTATATACATCTAGCCTATCAATATCCACTTTAAAATCAACATTTGTTGAAAATAAAAATGAAATGAAAAATAAAAATATAAATTTTTTCATTATATGAAATTTTCTAATTGCCATCTTTGACCCTAATTTTCTTTATTGTAACAGGAGCGGATGGATTATCACTTCGTAATAATTTCATCATTTCACTATAATATTCATTTTTATTTTTATCATCAGGTATTTTAGCAAATAATTTTTTTCTTGATTTAGGGTCAATTAGCTCAATCCATTCTTCAGACTTCTGATTCGGAGGCATCGTATTATGACATTGTGTTTTTGCAACAATATAATCAGTTGGGGTATCAGCTATAAAATCAATTACATGAATGTTTTCAATTACTCTACCAAATGCTGTGTAATTACCATCTAGCCAATGTGCATCCTTTAAACATATAAAAAATTGACTACCTGCTGAATTAGGTGAAGGCCCTCTAGCCATAGATAATATACCTCTATCATGCTGTATACTGTTAAATTCTTGGTCTATTTTCCATCCTGGACCACCAGTTCCATCATTATCTCTTTTTGAATCTCTTGATAATATATCTCCACCTTGAATCATGAAATCTTTAATAACTCTATGGAAGGTTGTATTATCATAAAAACCACTATTCGCTAATTTTTTAAAGTTATAACAATGTTTGGGAGCGATATCAGTAAAATATTGGAGTTTAATTGTTCCTTTTGTAGTCTCAATAAATATAGTATCATTATTTGATATTGGTGAAGGCTCATACAAGTATGCATTATTAACTATTGAATCAATTTTACTCTGTGTAATGTAGTTATAATCTCCAGCAAATTGCTTTAATGGCTGTAATGTCAGAATATCTTTAGCTTCTATATTAAGTTTCCCTAGATTGAAATCCTTAAAATAGTCAGTTTTGAGCTTTAATGTATCTAAAGCAAAAGTAATATTTAAAAGTATAAATATAATTTTTATATGTATCATTCTATTTTCCTGTACTACCTGGTTTAGTAATATTAATTTTTTTTAACCACTCAGGGATTTCATCCTTATTCCATGTATCTATTTCTATATTAACTAGAGGAACATATTTGTATCCAAAGTCTATACTATCACCTCGGTGAGCTAGACTACAAATACCTTTAATATTTATTTTTTTATCATTTAAAATTTGTATTATTTCTTTTATGGATCCTCCTGTTGTAACAATATCTTCAACAATTAAAACATTAGAATTTTCAGGTATGACAAATCCTCTTTTAAAGACCATTTTACCATTAACCCTTTCGCAAAAAATACCCTTTACTCCAAACTCTTTTGCGACTCCAGAGCTTAATAATATTCCCCCAATTGCTGCGCTTACGACTAAATCTATTCCTTTAAATTTACTCGCCATTTCTTTACAAATTATTTCTAATGCTTTAGGATCTTCTAAAACTCTAAACTTTTCTATATATCTATTACTATGCAAACCAGATGTTAGGACAAAATGGCCTTCCATAATTGCTCCTTTTTGAAGCAATAAATCATATATTATATTTTTCATTTAAAAAATCCATTTATTTTATCATTATAATTCTCAGTTGCTTTGACAACATCATGTATTGAACAGTCTCCAGCAAATAAAATTCCTCTTGATACGTTAATTAAACCAATGGAATTTTTTTTATTAGAAATTGTAACAGATTGTTCTAAATCACCACCCTGAGCACCTATGCCTGGGATAAGCCATGGAAGTGAGTTTAATGATCTGATTTGTTCCATATTTTCTGGATTTGTTGCACCTACAACTAATCCAATATTATCATTTATATTTAATTTATTGCATAATTTGGAAATATATTCATACATAGTATCATTATTATTTTTGAATTCCTGTATATCTTTACCGCTTTTATTTGAAGTTAAGCATAAAACAAAAGTGCCTTTGGCTCTATTGCTAATAAATGGAATGATTGAATCAGCTCCCATGTAAGCTGAAACAGTAATAGAATCAAAACCAATAGTATCAAAAATTGCAATGGCATATTTTTTAGTTGTATTTCCTATATCACCTCTTTTACCGTCTGCAACAGTGATATTTCTACCATCAATATAGGATACAATTTTTTCCATCAATTCATATCCCTTAAATCCAAATTGCTCGTAAAATGCCATATTTAACTTATAAGCAAGACATATTTCAGTAGTTGAATCAATGATATCTTTTAAATGTGATTCTATCCCTTGTAAGCTTTTATCCATATAGTCAGGCATTCTATCAGGATCGATGTCGAGCCCAATACATAGCTTACTATTTTTTTGCATACTATCTTTTTTTAGTCTTTGATTAAAAGTATCAATCATATTCTGTAAATTTAAAAAATAAAAAAGTTATTAAATATTAATAATTAAAGTTTAAATAGAAATAAATTAAATATGGATAAAAACAATAATAATCAATCAGACTCAAAAATAGAGCTTTTAGCTGAATCATCCAATGGTCTAAGATTTGAATTGATTGAGCAAATAGGTCTATCAGATTCAATACAAATCATCAATTTATGTAAAGAACTTCATGCATTATATGGAAAAAATGCGCTGATTAATAATAATAATATTAAAAAATATTTTAATCATAAAACTTTTCCTTTTGTAGCAAGGCTAAACAATGAAATTATTGGATTTATAATTGGTGTCCCTCTTGAAATATTTTCTAATGAGTCATGGTCCCACTATGATACTAATCTTGGTAAAAAAAATACTATCTATACCTATATGTTTCTGGTTAGATCGAAATACCGTAAGAAGTTTGGATATTCTAAACTGTTAAAAATGATTTATATTAATTGGTGTAAAAAACAGAATTTCAAATTTGTAACAGGGCATGTTAAATCTGGAATCTCAAAAAAATTTTCTAAAGATACTATCGTCATAAAAATTTTTTCAAAATGGTATGATTCAAAATCTCCTTTCGAATACTATCGTAGACCATTGAAATAATCTGTTACTTTATATTTTTTTTATTGATTCAAAAAATGTTTAAATTAGTTTGTGATTTATTTATTTATTATTATAAGTGTACTATTCCCAATATCATTGCAAGAAGTTTACGATAATGCTGAACCTATTGGTGAGTATGATAAGTATTTAATTTTAGATTCAAATACTACTTACTATGGTGGCATTGGGCTTTATGAAGGAAATGTAATGATTGAAGGAAATGGAGCAATAATAGATCTACAAAATTATGCAGGTATTTGGGTGTATGGCTCAGAAGACTACCCTTGTAATTTAGATATTAAATACTGTTCAATTGTTAATGGAGAATATGATGGACTGAATTTTTCTGGAACATCAACTGGAAATATCGAAAATTGTAATTTCATTGATAATAATATTGGTCTTAAACTTATGGACCAAGTTACAGTTAACGTAGATAACTCAAATTTTATCAATAACTCGACCTATGGCTTAGCTATAATCACAGAAGACCCTACATGTAATATTAATTATTCAAATTCATGGAATAATGGCGAGTATGATTTCATGGAAAACTGTCCTGGCTGAGGAAGTATTTGGACTCCGTGGGAGCCAGAAGGAATAAACTTAATTTATCAAGATCCCTTATTTACTGATATCGAAAATAGGGACTACAGCTATTCAATAGATTCACCATGTATAGATTCTGGAAATCCAAATCAAACTGACCCTGATGGGACTACTAGAGATATAGGAGCCGTTGTTTATGATACCTCACTTGCAGGGGACTGTAATAATGATAATCAACAAGATGTTCTAGATCTCATTTTTAATATGAATAACTGTATTCTTGAATTGATATTAGTTGATTGTGAATGTTCTGACTTGAACCAAGATACTGAATATAATGTGTTAGATATTGTAGTTTTAATTAATCTCATTTTGGAAAACTAATTTTCCATTCTTAATTACAGAAGTTATTCTATCAGCATTAAACCAATATGGTATTTCGCTTATGCTATTAATATCCCAAAAAAGTATATCAGCAATATAATCCTCTTTAATCATACCAAGAACATGAGAACGATTTAAGGCTTTTGCCGCATTAAAGGTAACGGCTTTAAATACTTCATTAATTGTTAAGCCACAATACAATGTTGCCAATGCCATTACTGATGGGATTGAATAAATTGTATTAGAACCTGGGTTGTAATCAGATGCAACTGCAACATCACACCCTAAGTCTATCATTTTACGAGCATTAGCATATGTTCTCATACCTAGAAATAATGTCGTTCCAGGAAGTATCGTTGCAATGACATTATTTTTAGACATATTCCTAAGTCCAGATTCATTTGCTTGCATTAAATGATCAGCTGATACAGCTTTTATCTCACCGGCAATAAAAGCAGCACCTGAATCATTAAACTCATCAGCATGTAATTTCATTTTTAAATTATAATCATGGGCACATTGAGAAATTTTAAGAGTCTGCTCTATATCAAAATATCCTTGTTCGCAAAATACATCACAAAATTCTGCAAGATTTTTGGAACTCACCTCAGGAATCATTTCGTTACAAATTAAATCAACATAAGAATTCTTATCTTTAATTTCTGGCGGAAAATCATGCGCCCCCATAAATGTAGAAACCAGGTCTACATCAAATTTCTCATTTAGTTCTTTTATAATATTTAAACTTTTCAATTCATCTTCCAAAGATAAACCATAACCCGACTTTACTTCAATTGTTGTAGTTCCATTTTTAAGGAAAAAAGGTATTTTCTTTTCACAATCTTTGAGAATTTCTTCTTTTGATGTTTTTCTAAATGAATTAATAGAAGATTTTATTCCACCTCCTGAATTGGCAATATCAATATAGGATTGACCGGAAATTCTTTTTGAAAAATCATCTGCTCTATTCGATGCAAATATTAGATGTGTATGCGAATCAATAAACCCAGGAGATAATAAGGCATTATTTGCATTGATTTCATAATCAACTTCATAATCTATGTCTTTAAAATTTACACTATCTATTTTGTCATCTTTTATTATAATATTTTTTGGTGTTTGAATTACAACATCATTTCTATCGTCATCATATGTTACTAAATATTTTATGTTGTAGATTTTTGTTAGCATATTATTTTGGAATTTTTAGATTTCTTTCCTTTGATATTTTCAATGCTTTTTCATAACCAGCATCTAAATGACGAGCCACCCCAATCCCAGGATCATTTGTCAAAACTCTATTTAACCTTTGCTTCATATGTTCAGTACCATCTGCAACGATAACCAAGCCTGAATGAATAGAGTATCCAATACCTACTCCACCTCCATTATGAACAGATACCCAAGATGCTCCTCCTGAAGTACTTAATAGTGCATTTAAAATAGGCCAATCTGCAACTGCATC
>CEUH01073678.1_pt1 | contig 13236 bp, 13 predicted proteins | sample 356461 | NCBI WGS metagenome assembly CEUH01 (sample SAMEA2623275, study PRJEB7988) | marine metagenome | isolation source: saline water (ENVO:00002010), including
TGGAAATCATCTGTTGCTATCCAGGCTTTCAGGCACTCAGCCTGCACAGGCTGAGCCACACCCTCTGGCGAAGCCGATTGCCCCTGAAGCTGGCAGCGCGTTGCCTCAGCCAGATCGGCAGAACCCTCACCGGCATCGAGATTCATCCAGGAGCTCGCATTGGCCACAGCGTGTTCATCGATCACGGCATGGGCGTTGTGATCGGTGAAACCGCAGAAGTTGGCCACCACTGCCTTCTGTATCAGGGCGTCACCCTTGGTGGAACTGGAAAGGAACACGGCAAACGACATCCCACGCTCGCGGAAAACGTGGTGGTGGGAGCAGGCGCCAAAGTGCTGGGGGCCATCAGCATCGGCACCAACACCCGAATCGGAGCCGGATCTGTGGTTGTCCACGATGTGGGTGCTGACTGCACCGTGGTGGGCATTCCCGGACGCGTGATTCATCAGAGCGGCGTGCGCATTAACCCTCTGGCCCATTCCGCACTGCCGGATGCGGAAGCCAACGTGATTCGCAACCTGATGGAGCGGATTGATGAACTGGAAAACACCGTGAGCAATCTGCAGCGCTGCCTGCAGGAGGTGGCGGCCGGTGGTCAGTTGCGAGATGTTTGCCGCGGCGAATCGCAGAGTCTCAAAGACCGGGAAATTCTCGAGTTTCTCGGCGAGAACAACGGGTGATCATTGATCACGGTTTGCAGCTCGTGCTGCTGCATGTACCCAAATGTGCCGGAACCGCCCTTCGCAGAGCGTTTCTTGAGGACGGCGTCAGTCGTTCGATGGATAACCATTTCGATTTCGAGTTTGATCCGGTGATCAAGCGGCAGGTGGATCGGGCTCACCAACCTTTGATGGACATGCGACACCGGCCGGAATGGCAATGGTTGAGGCGGTACCGCGTCGTAGCGGCCACTCGCCATCCCTACCAACGGCTGGCCTCGGCCTGCCGCGAATTCCTTAAGCAGAAAAGCCGGGCCACCGAAGTACAGGTACGCAGCGCACCTCCGAGCAGCAGACAGTTACTGGCTTACCTCCGCCGCTTACCCGCTGCCATGGATGCCCATGACCTGCGCTGGGTGCATGGCTTTCCCATCCACTGGTTCACTCACTATGGACAGCGTCCACAGGTGCATCACCTGCTGCGCTGCAGCCACCTCAAGGAAGATCTCACAGCGCTAGGTGAGGAACTGAACTGGCCGAGCAGCCTGCAAGAACGGTTGGCGATGGTGGGCGATGGCACCGGACGCCGGGAAGCGGACGATCTGGAACCCCTGCAGCGGAACGCCGACCTGCAGGCGCTGGCCAACCTGCTCCACGCCGACGACTTCGCGTGCTTCGGTTTCCAGCGGGAAGACGCCAGCTTCCAAGACCCTGAGCTGGCCGACCTGATCGAGCGTTGCCTGGCGGTGGGCAACTCCCACGACCTACCGCTCACCAACCTCACGCCAGAGATGCGCTGGTACTACGGCCGCAGCAGCCCGAAACCAACTTTGAAACTGAAACCCACCCGGCGCTGGAGGTCGCAGCCGTGAAGCTGGTGCTCACCCTGCTCTGCCGGGATGAAGCAGACGTGCTTGAAAGCATGATCCGCTTCCATCTTGATCAAGGGGTGGACTGGATCATCGCCACCGACAACGGCTCTGTGGATGGCAGCCTGAAAATTCTGCAGCGCTATGAACGCGGAAGCCGATTACAGCTGCTATAGGAGCCGGAGCACACCCATGACCAAGCGGTTTGGGTCACGCGCATGGCCAGGATGGCAGCGGAACAGGGCGCCGACTGGGTCATCAACAGTGACGCTGACGAGTTTTGGTGGCCCTGCAACGGAACGCTAAAAACCACTCTGGCCGCACTACCGGACAACGTCGAAGCGTGCCGGGTGGAGCGTACAAACTTTCTGCCTCCACCAAGGGATGAACACGACCAACGCCCATTTCACCAGCGTCAGCTGCTGCGGGAGCGGGTCTCGCTCAACAGCCTGGGGGAACCTCTGCCACCAAAACTGATTCACCGGGCTCACCCGCAGATCGAAGTGAGTGACGGAAACCATGGTGCCAGCCGGGCGGGGCAGCCACTGCAGGGCATTGACAATCCCGGCATCGAAATCCTCCACATACCGATACGCAGCTACCCGCAGCTGGAACGCAAAATCCGTCAAGGAGCAGAAGCGCTCAAGCGAAACAGACGCGTCGCGCCTGAGGTTGGCCATAGTTGGCGTCGCCTCTACAACACTCATCTGCAACAGGGCCTTCTCCCTGATTACTACGACAGCCTGCGACCGGATGAGGCCAGCCTGGTGGCTCAGTTGAGCCGCGGCGAGGTGCTTGAGGACAGGCGTTTACAACAAGTCCTGGGCGGCCAGCTGCCCAGAGTGGCCGTGGTTACGCCCTACTTCAACGAACCTTTGGCACTGCTGGAGCACTGCCATCAAAGCGTGAGGGCTCAAAGCGAACCCTGCCTGCACGTGCTGGTGGCCGACGGGCAACCACGACCGCGGATCAACCGCTGGGATGCCGAGCATGTACGACTGCCGCGCAGCCATGGCGACATCGGCTCAACGCCGCGTCTGATCGGCAGCTACCACGCCATCGGTCTGGGAGTGGAGGCGGTGGCCTTTCTTGATGCCGACAACTGGTATGGGCCCGACCACGTCGCCACAATGCTCGCGGCGATGGATGCAGAGAAGGCGGATTTCGTCTCCAGCAGCCGCACCCTCTGCCGCTTGGATGGCTCTGTGATGGGCCCCTGTCCGCTCACCGACCCCGAACGATTCATCGACACCAATGCCATGCAATTTGGACGCGGTGCTTTCCCTCAGCTGCACCACTGGGTGCTGATGCCCCCTTATGGCCACCTGATCGGCGACAGAGTGATGCTGCATCAGCTCAAGAGTGCAGGTGTGAAACACCAGCACCTGGATGTGGAATCGGTGTTTTATCGCTGCACCAAAGAAGGTCTTTACCGCCAGATGGGAGAAGACATCCCGGACGGGGTGCAACCCCGACCCAACTATGAGGAATCTTTTAGGCGCTGGGAGTTGGACGGGCTGCCACCGCTGAAATAAAGAGATTCGCAGTGCTGCCTCTTTGACCAGTGGCGATCACTGGGCAAGGCATCACTGCTGGAGCCGATGATGAGCTGATCCTTCAGATCCCTTTCCTGCAACACCTGCAGACCGGAGTCAGCCGCTCCGACCGCAAGCAGATCGCGCAGCACACCGGGCCCGAAATCGCGGTAAACCCGTTCACCGCTTCGCGCCAACAAGGCAGCAGCGATCTTCTGCCAGGCGGCAACGAGCAGTGGCTGCCAGGGATCAGCACTATGGATGAAGCCATTCCAGATCTTTGGGTGCTGCTGATGCTCACGCCTCAGCAGCACCAGTGGCTGACGAAGATTCAGCCAGCTTTCCAACGGAGCCAGGCAACGGGTGGCCGCATCGATCCAGACACCGCCTTGAGCCTGCAACACAGCGATGCGGAACACATCGGCCTGCATTGCCGGCAGACGAATATCGCGAAAAGCCTTTTCAAGGGCTGACCCGTAAGTGAAACGGATGAACAGGGCAGCCGAATCACGGTCATAACGCTGATAAGACCAGTGAGGGTGCCGGTCACTCCAGCCCTGCATCCGCTCCAGCAACTCAACCGGAGGTGCAGGTTGGTCCCAATACTGAATCAGACGAGGGGCTTGATCTGCATCAGTCATGCCACCAGCATCCAGGCATGGGGAGTGGGCTCAAGCAGGCCACAGATCTCCTTCCAGTTGGCGATCAGCTGCGGCAGTGGCTCCGGGTTAAGGCGGCGATGCAGCAGCGTTACCGGTTCCGCCTCCAGCTCAAGCCAAGCGCAGAGCTGCCGATAGGCAACCTGGGGATCGGCCTCCAGAGACTCTTCGTAGAGCAGCTGCAAGGGCGCTGGCAAACCACGTGAGGCTGACCAACGCTGAAGCGCTTTGACCAGCTGCCGATGGGTGGACGCGTACAGATCTAACCAATGGACGAGGTCATGGGTTTCGGCCCCTTCACGTATGGCCGCAGTGTTCACCTGCAGCGGTGGCCGCTGCCTGGACAAACACTCCGCTGCGCTGGGCCATCAAATGGGACACCAAACGCCGCAGACCGTTGCGGCGATGCAGGATCAACTGGCGTCGAAAGCCATGGGCCAAAAGATGATCAAACCAGTGATCCAGCGTGAGCTCTGGATAAAGAGAACGATTCTGTGCTCGGAGACTCTTGATTTCGATCTGAAGTATCGGCTTGCTGGTGGCTTGAACAGCCTCATGGAGAACCTGCTCAATCGCCGGGACCGGTCGCTCCCCCCAACGCCTGGGCATGTACCTGGAGAAGATCTCGTTGGCGGCCTGAATCTGACTGTGCTGATTCAGCAGTGCTCCAAGGACTCTGCTGCCGCACCGTCCTTCATGCCAGGTCGCGACCCCGATCACACTCAGCCCTGCGGCGCCGCCGGCTGAAACATGAACATCGAATAGATCACATTGCGGCGCATGTTCGTCATCATCTCCAGGAACATGTCGTAGCCCTCGTTCTTGTATTCGATCAGAGGGTCTTTCTGGCCATAGCCCCGCAGCCCGACCGATTCGCGGAGAGCATCCATGGCCTGCAGATGTTCACGCCATAGGGTGTCGATCTGCTGAAGAATGAAGAACCGTTCAGCTTCACGCATCAGACCAGGACGCTGCTGTTCCACCTGACCCTCCTTGATGTCGTAAGCATTGCGAAGCTGTTCCTGCAGAAAGGCCTTGAGCTCTTCCATCCCCAGCCCCTGCACTTGCTCCGGAGTGAGATCTTCCAGGAGGTAGATGAATTCCTTCACTTTGCTCACCAGCTGGGCCACATCCCACTCTTCCGGCGGAAGATCAGGGTTGACATAGGCCTCAACGATTTCATTCATCGTGCGCTCGCCATAGCCGATGACTTGCTTTTTGAGAGCACGTCCATCCAGCACACGGCGACGTTCGGAATACACAGCGCGGCGCTGGTTGTTCATCACTTCGTCGTACTCGAACACCTGCTTGCGGATGTCGTAGTAGTACGTCTCCACCTTTTTCTGTGCGCCCTCCAGAGAGCGGGTGAGCATTCCGGATTCAATCGGCATGTCCTCCTCCACCCGGAAGGCATTCATCAAGCCAGCCACGCGATCGCCTCCGAAGATGCGCAGGAGGTTGTCTCCCAGCGATAGGAAGAACCGCGTGGAGCCGGGGTCACCCTGGCGGCCGGCCCGGCCACGCAACTGGTTGTCGACACGCCGCGACTCATGCCGTTCGGTACCGATCACATGCAGGCCACCCGCATCACGAACACGCTGTTCCTCCTGCTTCACGACAGCGTCGTACTCGCCTTTCACACGAGCAATCGCCTGACGCAGAGCCTGGATTTCTGAATCGTCAGTAGGAGCTTTTTCAGCAGCGGTGGCGATGCGTTCCTCAAGTTCGATCACGGAAAGGGTGCGATCGCCCCAGGCCTTCACGAGATCACGGGCCAGTTGTCCCAGGTTCTGATCAGTGTCCTCAGTCAATGCACAGGGATAGAGACTGTCTCGGCTGGACTTCGCTGCAGGGACAGGTGCTTCGTTGAAGCCGGCTGCTTCACTGCGCTGTAAGGGAACCGGAGGCTTGTGATCTTCTTCCGGTCTCACCAGCCGGCCCAACAGCACCTCGCGCAGCTTGAGTCGCGCCATGTAATCGCTGTTCCCGCCAAGAATGATGTCGGTGCCGCGGCCCGCCATGTTGGTGGCAATGGTGACCGCTCCAGCTCGACCGGCCTGGGCAACGATCTCGGATTCACGCTCAACATTTTCTGGTTTGGCGTTGAGGAGATTGTGAGGAATGTCCAGCTCCGCAAGCAGAGAACTCAGCAATTCGCTCTTCTCAACGGACGTGGTGCCCACCAGAACGGGACGCTCCTTCTTATGAATGTCAGCGGTTTCGTTAGCCACAGCGCGCCATTTGGCGGTTTCTGTTTTGTACACCTGGTCAGCCCAGTCCTGCCTAGCCCGAACCCTGTTGGTGGGAACGATCGTGGTTTCGAGCCTGTAGGTCTTCTCAAATTCCACCTCTTCCGTTTTGGCCGTACCGGTCATTCCAGCCAGGCGCGGGTAAAGCAGAAAGAAGTTCTGATAGGTAATGGAAGCGAGGGTCTGCGTTTCAGACTGAATCTGCAGAACTTCCTTCGCTTCGATCGCCTGATGCTGACCGTCGCTCCAGCGGCGACCAGGCATCACCCGGCCGGTGAACTCATCCACGATCACCGCTTCGCCATCACGGACGATGTAGTTCACATCTTTGACGAACAGTTCCTTGGCCTTGAGGGCATTGGTGATGTAATGGGCCCAGGGGTCCTGAGGATCAAAGAGGTCCTGCACCCCCAGCATCTGCTCGGCCTTGGCGAAGCCTTCGTCGGTGAGGGTGCAGCTGCGCTGCTTTTCATCCACCTCGTAATCACCCTCGGGATCAATTCCGTCCTTGCCCATTTCGGCCGCACGCTCCAGTGCCTGAGCCACCTGAGCTGCCTGCTGATATTTCTCCTGAGGTCGCTCCACCTGGCCGGAAATGATCAACGGTGTGCGCGCCTCATCGATCAGGATTGAATCAACCTCATCAATCACGCAGTACTGAAATTCGCGCTGGACAACTTCAGCAATATCAGCTGCCATGTTGTCCCGCAGGTAGTCGAATCCCAGCTCGGAATTGGTGGCATAAGTGATATCGCAGTCGTAATTACGACGCCGTTCCTCCGGTCGCATGTCCTGCTGAATCAGACCCACCGACAGGCCCAGAAAACGATGCACCTGGCCCATCCACTCAGCATCACGCCGTGCCAGGTAGTCGTTCACGGTGACCACATGAACACCGCGGCCGGTGAGAGCGTTGAGATAACTGGGCAGAGTGGCGACAAGCGTTTTGCCCTCGCCGGTTTTCATCTCGGCAATCTGCCCTTCATGCAGCACCATGCCGCCGATCAGCTGCACATCAAAGTGGCGCATGCCAAGAACACGCTTACCGGCCTCACGCACCACGGCAAAGGCTTCAGGCAGGATTTCGTCGAGAATTGGGCGTTGATTTTCAAGAGTGCCGGCATTGGCCAGCCGCTCCTGAAACGATGATGTACGCGCCCGCAGCTCTTCATCGCTAAGGGGAGCAATCTCCTCTTCCAGAAGATTGATATCGGAAACGATCGGCTGGTAGCGCTTCAGCTTCCGGGCATTGGGATCACCCAGCAGGAGCTTGAGCATGGTGACGGCGACTACCGGTTTTGTGCTGGCAGCCTACTGAGGTCGTTCTGCATTCCTGAACAACGCCATGGCTGAAAATTTGCCGGATTTTCTGGTGCTGGGAACCCAAAAAGGCGGAACAACCACCCTGCAGCAGCTGCCGGAGAAACAACAGGAGGCCATTGCCGCCATGACCAATCACAAGCCGCGGCCTGAACCCTTCACTTTGCAATCCAGCCAAAGCTCTGATCACACCCTGGCCATCCAACACCGCTTTCTCACTGCTCGAGAGATAGGGATGGATGCCTGAGCTCGTCTCGCGATGCCGATCAAAACGGCGAACCTCCACACCCTCTAACGGGTAGGCCTCAGGGTCCTTGCGATTGGTGAGGAATATCACCCTGTTGCCAGATTGCCGGGCCATACCAGCCGCCAACTGGGGAAACTGACCGGGGTAATTGCCGTGCAGAAAGAGCACATCCATCGGACGTCGAGCGGCGGATCTCGTATGGGCAGAATGCATTGTTGCGCTGGATGCCGACGTGCGGATCCGTCTGGTCCTTCATGCCCCCGGTGCCCCAGGCCTGCGCTTGATGGGAATGGGACCATGTGGGCGGCCCAGCCGCGGCCTGCTCAAGCTGCAACGCCTGTTTCGCAAACACGCCTTCTGGGCACAGCAGCGTTCCATTGACGACCTGCGTCGAATGCTGCGCGGCAGTCCAGTGGTGGTGAGCCTCTGGCGCGGCAAGCGCCTGGTTGGCTTTGGTCGTGCCAGCAGCGACGGCATTCACCGCGCCGTGCTGTGGGACATCGTGGTGGCCGGTGATCTGCAAGGCCGCGGGCTGGGTCGTCAGGTGGTGGAAGGGCTGCTGAACAGCCCCAGGCTGCGCAAGGTGGAACGCATCTATCTGATGACCACCGACAGTGCCGGTTTCTACCGCCAGCTGGGCTTCAGCAACGCTGAGGTCCAGCAATTGATGATCCGATCTTCGTAAGCAAGCGGATGAAGAGATTCGAACTCTCGACCCTCTCCTTGGCAAGGAGATGCTCTACCACTGAGCTACATCCGCAGGTCGCCGCGCAGTATTGCTCTCGCGACCAAGTGATCATGCACCACGAGGGTGCCACTGGTCAATCGGCTGCGTTCAAGGCACCGATCAATGAGCCCATTTCCAGGGCCTGAAGCCCATAAGACCATCCCAGATTGCTCTTGATCCCAGCCCGCTCCAGGGCCTGCTGCATCGTGTCGGTGGTCAGCACCCCGAAAATCACCGGCACACCACTGTCACGGGCCACAGTGGCGATGCCCTTGCTGGCCTCCGCCACCACCACATCGAAGTGGGGGGTGTCACCGCGAATCACGGCACCAAGGGTGATCAGCACCTGATAACGGCCGCTGCGGGCCAGCTGCTGGGCCACGATCGGAAGCTCAAAGGAGCCCGGCACCCAGGCCACATCCAGTTGAGAGCTGTCTGGCCTGGTATCAACACCATGGCGATGCAAGCAGTCCATGCAGCCGCTTAACAGCTTGCTGGTAACCAAGTCATTGAAACGAGCCACAACGATGGCGATGCGCAGTCCCGACGCATCGGTAAAACGTCCCTCGAAGGTGGCCATGCGATAGGTATGACGGGATCAACCCATCGTGACACCGACCGGAAACGAATCGCCAGGCCTCAGACCACGAAGAAGCTCACACCCCAGTTCAGGAGCACCAGGGCCACCCAAACGGCACTGCCCAACAGGATCAGACGGTTGGAGCGGCCGCTGTCCTCGCTGGAGGCATACAGCACCGGCACCGCCACGATCAGTGCAAATGACATCACCACCAGGGCCAGAACGGTGAGAGTGTTGAGGAACTGCATGGATCAGTGGATCGTGCGGCGATTCTCACACGACAGGCGGGAGTCCTGAGGCAGCACTGATGAGTCGTCACACCATGGCGTGGATGGCTTGCCCACTTCCAAACGATGCCCATGCGTTGGACAGGCAGACCTCCTTATCAGCACCACTTCCTTGAAAGTCGAACAGGTGATCCTCAAACCTCGTGCTGTCATTCCCAGGCAAGAGGAGCTCAGGCCCTGCTGTGCGCACTCGATTCAGACGTTCACGAATTGGAGAACGTCCAACTGATCAGCTGCGACTGACACCCCTACGATCTGAGCCTCGCAGTCAGACCCGTGCCGCGATCCGCTGAATCCCAGCCGGAACTGGCCCTGCAGGGCAGCCTGTTCGGCGATCCGGAACCACCAGCCAGTGCCGCTCAAGAAGCAGCCGATCCCTCTGACAACGGCGGTGAACTCAGCGACGCGAACCTTGGCGCAGATGCAGCCAGGCGCCCTCGAAAGCGTCAGCTGACTCAGTTGTCCTCCGTCAGGAGCGACGCAATCAACGCACAAGCTGACGTCACCGAAGACGACCAGCCAGCCTGGGCCCACCACAGCCAGGTAGATCAGAGCCAGCTCACTCCGATGCTGCGCCACTACGTGATGCTCAAGGCCGCCCACCCCGAGCGGGTGCTGCTGTATCGCCTCGGCGACTTCTTCGAGTGTTTCTTCGAGGACGCCATCACCCTCTCGCGCCTGCTGGAGCTCACCCTCACCGGCAAGGAGGGCGGCAAATCCATCGGCCGCGTGCCGATGGCCGGCATCCCCCACCACGCCGCCGAGCGCTATTGCGGTGAGCTGATCCGCCGCGGCTACAGCGTGGCTCTCTGTGATCAGCTGGAGACCACCCCAGCCAAGGGGGCCTTGCTCAAACGGGACATCACCCGGGTGCTCACCCCCGGCACGGTGCTGGAGGAAGGCATGCTCAGCGCCCGCCGCAACAACTGGTTGGCGGCGGTGGTGGTGGAGCCGGCTCACGGCAAGGAGCCCCTTCGCTGGGGCCTGGCCACCGCCGATGTAAGCACCGGCGAAGTGCAGTTGATGCAACGCATCGACAGCGATGCCCTGCACCAGGTGCTGGCTCAGTTGGCAGCCTCCGAACTGCTCTGGAGTGAACCCGGCGAAGCGCCAGCCTGGTGTCCGGATCGGCTGCGGCTGACGCCGGTGGCCAGCACCCCCTTCAGCCGTCCTGCGGCGGAAGCCGCTCTGCTGAAGCACTACAAACTGGCAAGCCTCGATGGTCTCGGACTGCCGGAGCTGCCCCTCGCCATGCGGGCCATGGGCGGGCTTCTGGCCTACCTGCGCGACACCCAGCCCCTCGATGAAACCAACACCGTGCCGCTGGAGATTCCCCAAATCATCCACAGCGGTGATGTCCTGGTGCTGGACGCCCAGACCCGACGCAATCTGGAACTCACCGCCACCCAACGGGACGGCGTTCTGCAGGGCTCACTGCTGTGGGCGATCGATCGCACTCTCACCGCCATGGGAGGCCGCTGTCTGCGCCGCTGGATCGAAGCACCCCTGATGGACCTGGCCATGATCCTTGGCCGGCAGGCGGTGGTGAGCGCTCTGGTGGAGCAGCGGAGCCTGCGCCAGAGCCTGCGCCGGCTGCTGCGGCCCATGGGGGATCTGGAACGACTGGCGGGCCGCGCCGGGGCAGGCCATGCCGGGGCCCGCGACCTGGTGGCCATCGCCGATGGCCTGGAGCGATTACCACAGTTGGCCGCACGCCTAGAGGGCACTATCAGCGGCGGACCCACCTGGTTGAGCGACCTGCTTCAACCCGATCCCACCCTGCAGGATCTGGCCAGCAGCATCCGCCACGCCTTGGTGGATGCACCGCCGCTCTCCCTCTCGGAAGGCGGTTTGATCCATGACGGCGTCGATCCTCTGCTCGATGGCCTGCGCAACAAGCTGGATGATCAGGAGGCCTGGCTGAGCCAGCAAGAGCAGCAGGAGCGCAGGCTGAGCGGCAATAGCAACCTGCGGCTGCAATACCACCGCACCTTCGGCTATTTCCTGGCGGTGAGCAAAGCCAAGGCCGGCTCGGTGCCCGATCACTGGATCCGCCGCCAGACCCTGGCCAATGAGGAACGGTTCATCACCCCCGACCTCAAGCAGCGGGAAGGAACGATCTTCCAGCTGCGGGCCAGGGCGTATCAACGGGAATACGAATTGTTCTGCCGGCTGAGGGAGCAGGTGGGAGCCATGGCCGCCCCAATCCGGCAGGCCGCTCGGGCCGTGGCCGGCCTCGATGCCCTCACAGGCCTAGCGGATGCAGCTGCCACCGGCGGCTACTGCGCCCCAGAACTGATTGAAAGCCGTGAACTCCAACTGGAGGGAGCCCGCCATCCGGTGGTGGAGCAGCTTCTGGTGGACACGAGCTTCACTGCCAATGATGTGCAGTTGGGAAGGGGCACGGATCTGGTGGTGCTCACCGGCCCTAATGCAAGCGGCAAGAGTTGTTACCTGCGGCAGATCGGCCTGATCCAACTGCTGGCCCAGATCGGCAGCTGGGTGCCAGCCTCCCGAGCCCGCATCGGCATCGCCGATCGCATCTTCACACGCGTTGGAGCCGTCGACGATCTGGCCGCCGGCCAGTCCACCTTCATGGTGGAAATGGCGGAAACCGCGAACATCCTCCACAACGCCACGGATCGCTCCCTGGTGCTGCTGGATGAAATCGGCCGCGGCACCGCCACCTTCGATGGTCTCTCGATTGCCTGGGCAGTGAGTGAACACCTGGCGGGCGATCTGGAGGCCCGCACTGTGTTCGCCACCCACTACCACGAGCTCAACAACCTCGCCGACGAGCGATCCAACGTGGCGAACTTCCAGGTGCTTGTGCAAGAGACCGGTGACGACCTGGTGTTTATGCATCAGGTCAGCGCCGGCGGTGCCAGCCGCAGCTACGGCATCGAAGCGGCCCGCCTGGCTGGCGTGCCCACGACTGTGGTGCAACGTGCCCGCCAGGTGCTCGATCAGCTGGCGGCCTGATCGAACTAGCGATTCGGGGCGAAATGGCATCGCCGTTTCCGCGCCTCATGCAGCTCTTCTTCATCGTTGGTGCCCAGAAATCCGGCACCACCTGGCTGCAAAAGAGCCTCAACAGCATCGACGGCATTCACTGCCTGGGAGAAGGCCATTTCATCGACAAGCTGCTGATGCCGGTAGCTCAGACGCGGCATGAGTACAACCAGATGATGCAGATCGTGCAGGAACGGGTGTACGAGGGACAAGGGTTTTACGGCAGCGTGCCGGACCAGGAATTCCTGGGATTGATGCGCTCATGGATTCTCACCATCATGCTTCGCACAGCCAATGCGCCGCGCGAGTCGATCCTTGCCTTAGGCGACAAGACGCCAGCCAACAGTTTCCATATCCCCACCCTGAAGCAGCTGTTCCCCCGCTCACGCTTCCTGCATATCCTTCGCGACGGCCGTGATGTAGCCATTTCAGCCTTTCGGCATCGCGAACGCATTCTGAGCGAAACCCAAGAGGCCAGCCTGGATCTCAAAACAGAAACCCCTCAGCTGCTGGCGAAATGGGCCGGCTTCACAAGAGCGGTGAGAAAAGCTGAAAAGGCCGGCATTCCCATACACACCGTGCGCTATGAAGCGATGCTCGAAAACGGTGTCGCCAGCCTGCGCAGCTGCGTGGATCACCTGCTGCCCGATAACAGCATCAGCGACGACCAGCTTCAGACCGCCGTGGACGCCAACAGCTTCCAGAGCCTCAGCGGCGGCCGCAACCCAGGCGAAATCGACAACAACTCCTTCGTGCGCCGCGGCGAGGCCGGCAGCTGGCGCGACGAACTGGGCCCGGATGCCGCCGAACGCTTCAACCCCGAAGACCGGGAACTGCTGGAGCAGCTGGGCTACACCGCTTAGATCTAACCAGCCATCTTCTGGCGTAACTGCTTGATCCGGTCGCGCAGGTTCGCCGCATCCTCGAAGTCGAGCTTCTTGGCCGCATCCTTCATCTTGGCTTCGAGCTGATCAATCAGCTCCGGCAGTGCCTCTAGGGCCATGCCGGCATCAGGGTCGTCTTCCAGGGCCTTGGCCGCCTTGCCAGCCACCTGCACGAGATCAGCGTCGGGCCCGTCCTGCTTGAGCTTCC
>CEUH01096511.1_pt1 | contig 13206 bp, 20 predicted proteins | sample 356461 | NCBI WGS metagenome assembly CEUH01 (sample SAMEA2623275, study PRJEB7988) | marine metagenome | isolation source: saline water (ENVO:00002010), including
GTTTCTCGTAACTCAAACTCTAAATCGTTTACAGGATTTGCATACCTCTGACTAAACTCTTGAAAAGAAAATGACCGATGTCTGAGTATCTGTCTTGCAATGTCTCTTGTAGTTTCAATCTCTATGCAAGCAGACACCATTTCGAAAGGCGACCAGTGTTTGTGTTTTGCAAGATATGATAGCAATCTTTCGGACGTTTTTTGGTTATTTTGGTTCGAGGGGTTCGAGACACGGGCGCAATACGCAATAAGTTCTTGGATATCTTCATTGACTACAGGTACCTTTGGATAGCCCACCATTTCGGGGACTTTTTGTGAATATGAAATTAGTTTTGCTTTCATTATGAAAACCTATCAATTAGTGCCAGAATAGTTACATAGACACCATATCCGAATGCAGACCATAGTACAATAAATCCTACAATACTTGTATCACAATAACCATACTGATCTGCTAGACCAAGTTTCTTAAAAATTTTATGTATCATTTGCTCTTCTCCCATCTGCTGGTATATAACCAAGACAATAGTTTTCTGCAGCATCTTCAGCGTACTGCATGCTATGCACGGTAGGTTCTTCAAGATCTTCGTATTGAGTAATCATCTCACGTGTTTCGATTACTTTACCGTTCAATAAAAAATCAACTTCATAATGATTTGGGCATTTATATATGATTGCTTCTCTGTTAGGATATGCTAACTCGCTACCAAGATGTCTTGCTATTTCTCTTCTCATGCTGTTATCGTCCAAAACCCTGAACCAGACTCGAAAGAATCATGATGAAACTCTCTATCCGGATATTTCTCTCTAAACTCGTCAATTGCTTGCATACATCCTTTATGTGTAGGATGATAGTCATCGCCACATAACATTGGTACATCTTTTAAATACCTCAGTTCTGCTCTTACATTCTCATACGAATGTAGTCCATCGATATAAGCAAGATCCCAATCTGCATCGTTTTTTAGTACTTCAATACTTGTCATTTGATGTACCTTTTTCAGATGAGATCTTTTTGGATGATAGGAAATAAAATGATCGAAGCATGCTCTTTGATTCTTTTCCATATAGATTTGCATACCATACATGACTGACATATTTGTCTGATGTTTTTCGGCTACGCCTCTATAATGATGCTGTTTCAATGCTGGATTATTCATATCAAATGTATCAACGGTTTGTAGTGAAACACCGTCTTGAATACCATCTAAGATCGCCCACGTAGATCCACCCCATGCACAACCAATTTCTAAAATACGACCTACCTTACACTCTTTAATATATTCAGTAAGATGTTCAAGATGCTTTATATTATTAAATCCAGGTACATCAAGCCATGATTCTGGTGTCTTTGGTATAATCATAATTTCCAATCCTTTGTATCAGCTAATCTTTGTCCTGCTTCTGTTTTGTCAAAGACTGGCGTATCGTCTGTCAAAGTTTGTTGATTTTCTTCAACATCGAACAATCTCATTTTACTACGGTCAACACCAATTACAAAACGTTTGTTACTTGTCGGATCATTATAACGATTCTTCAATTGTTTGACCATCATTTGACCGCTATTTTCAAGTTCTTCGGTCGATATTAAAGCAAACATTAAATCTGCTGTAGCAGGAAGACCGAAGCTTTCTGATGTATCTTCAAGACCGACATCACTGTTTGTATAACCACTACGAGTTGTTTGAGTGGCAGAAAAAATCGGTACATCAAATTCAACAGCAAGACCACGTAATTCTTCGGCGATTGCTTTAATATAATTATATGAGTTTATCGAGCCTCCCATACCTTTCATACGAGAAGATGCACAAATATTTAAATAATCAATAAAGATAACGTCTGGTTCAAATTCGCGTTTAAGTTTAAGTTCATTTAAGAGTGCACGAAAATGACCAGCATGTGCAGAGCCGGTAGGATATTCTTTAACAATTAATTTGCCTGTTGTCTTACGCGCAATGTCTTCAATCTTTGTACGGAACATTTCACGAGATAGATTTGGAAGCTGATCAATTGGTACATTTAAAAGATTTGCATCTATACGTTCTGCAATACGTTCTTCAGCCATTTCCATGGTGATATACAAAACGTTCTTACCATCCACCAAAGCACTTGCAGCAACGTGACACATAAATAAAGACTTACCAACGCCGGTCCCAGCAAGAGCAATGTTGAGAGTCTTATTAGGTATACCGCCTTTCGTGATCTTGTTGAAGTATTCAAGATCGAAAGGTATTCTGTCTTCTTCTCTGTGGTAAAAATCAAATCGTTCTTCGAGGTTGTCGATGTAGTCATGACCAACTGCATTATCAAATCCTACACCGAGAGCTTTCGATAGGAGATCAGGTAATGCACCTTTTGTAAGTGTTTCATGTTTGCCATCGATAATGGATATTGATTCCATAATCGCATTGTAAATAGCTCTGTCTTGACACCATTTTTCTGTAGTATCAAGAAGCCATTGTTCATCAATCTTTTCTTGAGAGAAGAGTGATGGTAAGATGTCAACTGCGACTGTATAGTTTTCACCGCTCAGTCGATCAGCTTGATCGAGTTCAATCTTAAATGATTCAGCAGTTGGAAGCTTGTTGTATTTACCAACAAACTTACCTGCTTCTTTAAATAATATACGATAAATTCCTTCGAAATAATCTGGCTTGATGAAAGGCAAAACTTTGCGCATATAGTTTTCATCAGTTAAGATATTTCGTAGAATCGTTTGTTCAAGGTTTGCTTGCAAGTTCGCCGCTTTCTCTTAATTTTGCTCGAATCTTAGTTGCAGAGATTTCATGTATCTCTTTACCAAGATCGTGCTCAGTAAATGTGTAGCCAACACCACGACCATACGAGATGTCAACAATGTTTGGTACATGCATTATAACATATTCTTGACCGATTGTAAACCCTTCTTTTAACAAATCTTCAATAATCATTGACTGTGCTTCGTAAAATTCAAATGGATTATCGTCTTGACCTGGCACTCGAGAGTTTGCTTCTCGATTTTGTGGTACGTCACGAATCATTATACAAACTTGACCACACATGTTATAAGCACGTTTAAATAATTCTCTATGACCTTCATGCCATGGTTGCCAACGACCGAGCATTTGTGCCGTTGGATTTTTCCAGTCAAATGTATATTCAGTCAGACCGGTATCTACTTCAAGATCTTCCATTATTGTATTCCTCAACTTCTTTAATATGTTCAGCCAACGATTCAATTTCTGTATCGTTATACCAGTGATTTACGTGGAAATCAAACATCGATGGTATTTCAAACATTTTGTTTGTATCTGCAAATCGACCTTCTGATATTGTATCTACCCATATTCTAAAATCTGGATCAAAGATGTCTCTTGTATGTTGTGTAGGACAAACAAAGTCACATATTACCCATCGATTGTTTTCTTTCTCGAAGTCAGCAATATTTTTCATACGAGTCGCTTGGCGTAATCTACCTTCGGGAGAAAAGTCCCAGTCATTTGCCATCTCACGAATCTTATCAGCATTGAACCAAGCACAGTTATCAAGCATCTGATAAAGACGTTGAGCTAGCCAAGTTTTACCTGCACCCGGTAAACCAAAGATTAATATTTTCATTCTTTTTCCCTAAATGCAATAGTGCCATCGTCTTTATCAATTGCATCTTTAATTATATTCTGAAGAATATCACCTGCAGTTTCCTGTAATCCGATATCGTCTACAGTAAGATCAGTATCAGGAGAAGAAATGATTTCATAATTAAATGTCATCATACCTTCACCTTCTTCATTTACAGCAATGGCACCGTATTTTATGATTGTTTCATTATATATGCCATCTAAAATGCGTATGTGCCAGTCCTGATCGTGGTCAGGACCTGGCGTAAATTCATACGTCACATTTTCTTCAGGTTTCATTTTCGATATCCAGTTCGTTCGAACGATTACCGCCGATCGAGAAACTTTCTTTTAGGTATTCAGCGAAGTTAGTTTCTTCGAAGATGGGTTGCCAGAAGCTTTCTTCGAGAGTTTCTTTTTCTCTGACTTTGGTTCCGAGGAACTCTCCAGTTGACTGATCGACACGACTATACCAACCATTGCTAGGCTTTGCAACAAAATTCCCAGCGAGTGCCACGTCGAGTAGGCCAGAATAGCGCTCGACACCACCGCTCCAAGATACGCTAATAGGGATTTTCGATTTTTCTTTAACATAACGCGATTTCTCCACATTAATAACAAAATCATAACCAGTTACTTCAGTGCCTTGTTTGTTCTGACGACGACCAAGAATCCAGATATTGTCTGCCGAATAGTAAATACCTGTACCACCAGATACTACAGCTTTCGGGAACAGACCGATTTCCATGTAAGTATGATTGACAGCAATCAATGGAATGTCTTTCATATTCAAATACGGAGTTGTCATACGGAACAGACCTTTAAGTGCTTTTGCACGAGACATATCTGCAACCGACTTTTCGTTGATAGCATCTTCTAATTCTTTTTTAGATGCAAGGTTACCAACAGAATCAATCATAACGACAACTTTGTCTTTACGATCGAGTTGTTCAAGTTGACCAATCAGATCGAACTTAAGTTCTTCTACGTTTGTAATTGGTGTATGCAGTACACGTTCAGTATCAATCTCATATTGCTCGAAATAAGCTTGAGGCGAACCAAACTCTGAATCGTAGAAGAGAAGCACAGCATCTTTATATTTCTTTAAATAAGCTGCAGCCATAATCAGACCGAAAGAGGTCTTGAAATGTTTAGATGGACCAGCAAGTACTGTTAGACCGGGCGCAAGACCACCGTCAATAGAACCAGATAGAGCAACATTCATCATCGGTACGTTCGTTGCAACCATATCTTTTTCTGTAAAGAATTTTGATTCAGAGAGAATAGAGGATTCTTTAACCTTACTATTCTTCTTGAGTTTATCCATTATCGACATACGAATCTCCTTATGGAGTAATTATAACATATTTTAGTGGGAAAGTACATAGTGTTTTGCGTTTATTACAGGAGCCCAACCAAGTGCACGAAGATCTTTATTGTTAGCTGTATTGTCATGAGCTTCGCAAGCATCACCTTCTCTGATTTCAATATCAGGATATTTCATCTTTGCAAGATCTGAAACGATGTGACCAGTTCCTGTGCCCACGTCATAGGCAGGTAATTTGCCTTTTGTACCAGTATTAATGAAGATCATAATAGCTTTGACAACATCATCAACATGTATGAAATCACGTATATGATTGGTTGCGTACGCTAATTCACCACGAAGAAGTTTACCCATAAACATCGTATCACGTGCACCATCGCCATAGACTGTGGTGAATCTTAATCCTACTTGATTACTTATAGCGAAAGGCGAGGTAAACGCAGTCTCTTCATTAATTTTTTTGCTCATACCGTATGGTGATTTATGCCATGCATGAATACAAGATGAAGATGCATATACCATCGGTACTTGATTTAGCTTACAGATATTTTGAATACGAGTTGTAGGCTCTACATTATTATCCCAATACTCTTGTGGTTCTTCGATAGAGCGACGTACATCTGCATCTGCAGCAAGATGTACTACAAAGTCACAGCCTTCGAGTTCCCAGTCTTTAATATCACGACCTCTTTTACGATCCCACTTAACCACATCATGTCCATCATCCCATAGTTTTGTAAGAAGATGGTTACCAATAAAACCACTGGCACCTGTCAATGAAATTTTCATACTTCATATTCCTTTATAAATTTCTCTGCAACTTGCATACTCGAGTTGACTGCTTGATGCATATCGACGTAAACGTATTGGCCACAGCGACCGATGAAAGTCATACTAGAACCTATCATTTCTTTATACTTTTCATAAGTCTCACGATTCTTGCCATCAACATCTTTGACAGGATAATATCTTTCCATATCATTGTCGATATAATCGCAAGGCTCTTCATATGTCAATGTCGTATATTGACTATTGAACCCATGACAAGGTAGGTTCTTCCATTCTGTTACCCGCGTATACGGTCCATCATGCGTAAAGTTTACTGTACCAGATGGAAGAACCTTTGCCATTGGGAGATTGACATTATGAAATTTGATGGACCGATACGGTAATTCACCATGATAAAAATCAAAGAATTCGTCAATTGGCATAGAGTTAAAACAATAGTCCGAGTAATTTAGCCATACCTTATCAAAGGGTGTATTAATGTTGACATCAATATTATCATGCTCAAGCATTTTCTTAATTAGTGAGGTATATCCCATGAGAGGTAATGCTTGATAGTTATCATTCGGAAAATAATATTCGTTGTCATCATCACGAATCGGTACACGTTTGATAATACTTGGATCGAGTTCTTCAAGCTCTTTACCCCACATCTTTCTTGTATATGGTCTAAAGAAAATGTCAAGCACATTCTCTTCACCTACAATCTCTTTTGTTTCTCGATTGACAGGTAAAGTTACGTAACGACCGTCATCAAGTTGTGCTTTGACTTGGTGTCGATATGGTACCCATTCAGTAAATCTACCGAGAAAGTCAAACACCTTTTTGTTATTTGTATGAAAGAGATGTGGACCATATTTATGAATACGAATACCATGTTCATTTGTATAGTCATATGCATTACCTGCGACGTGATCACGTTTATCAATTACTGTAATCGTATGACCGGCTTCTGCAAGAATACGAGCAACAGTTGCACCGGCAAAGCCAGCACCTACAACCAAGATCTTCATAAGATACTCCTTAACTCATCCTGCTGAATATCTTTACTCAGCGGATGTGTTTTATATATGGCATCTCTTTGAGCTTGTGCTACATCTACAAGTTGTTGGTCACTCATCATCGTAAGGTCATGTGCTTTAATCGATGCAAGTTCATCGTCATCGTAATAGATAACCATTTCTTTCCAGTCACCAATAAGTATTGATCCAGCATCTGCAACTTGTAGAGGTCTTGCACGCCACCAGCCAGAACCTGCATGGAAATAACCTGGCATTAGAATACCCCATTGTTGACCATATATGTTGACCATTTCTGGTTCAATAACACGATCTTGACCGTCTTTACGAGAACCATATTTCTTCAGTTCCCAATCACCAATGTTTTGGTCTTTAATCCACTTCTTTGTCTTATCTTGAATTAGACCTGCATAGTTAAAGACCTTTGCTTTATCGTCAAACAATGGATTAAAGTTTGATTGTAGATTAATGTGATATGGATTTGGATTGAAAGAGAACATCAGTTCTTTTGGATAATCAAGCAGGTGGGTAAGATTACCACCAGCAAATGCACTGATGAGCATATTATTCTTTTTTGTCTGAATCGTTTTGATACCCATTAGTAATTTGTTTTGATAGTCTTTTATATTATCAGGAATATGTTTGTGACCATCAAGAACATACTTACGAAATAATTTTTCAGGATCTTCAAGTGCAGTCAATCCTTTGTATATACCATCTGTTTGCCAATCATCGAAAGCAAGAACACAGTCTGGTCTTTGGCTTATAAGCCATAAAGCATTGTATATAAATCCAGCAAAACCGCCTGGATTATGGATGTAGCAAATAATTCGATCGTATTCGTTTAGATTTTCACCGATGGTGACAATACGTTGTTCAACCGTATGTCCCATATCTCTAAGGCATGCAATTAGAGAAACGTGTGAAGGTATGATTTTAAGCTGTGAACCTTTATAAAAGTTTTCGGTACACTGTTGCTTGTTCATGCCAGTGATTAGTATTTTCATAATATACTCCCAATTTCATATTATTATATACTGTTTAGATAGCTTTGTAAACTGTTAATTACACTGGGTTCAAATGATTTGTCGTTAAACTTCCTATTAAGTGGAGAAGGATGTGGAGCCGGAAAGTGCCCCACACCTTTTTTTGTAAAATATTGTGACACTTCATTACCTAATGCTATAATCTTATTATAGCCTGTTATACATTCTTGTAATAGAGTTTCATCAATATCAGTACCAGAGGCAAACCTTAATCCTGGTGTACGAAGATTCACAAAGCTATATAGATACACATCACATGCACCCAGCCACACATCTAATCTTTTCAATGATGGAGACTTTGCTTTATGTTTTATCTTAGCACTACCTGGTGCAAGACCGACTACGAGTACTTTTGAATCATCCATGATACGTCTTCTTGGAGTTTCTTTATATCTTTTCTTACTTCTTCTAAATCACGTTTAAGTGACCACACATCCGTTATTGGGTTTTCTTTTGCTTCTTTTTCAAATTGTTCTTTGATCCATACTTGTGTCGCTGACATCGATGAACTCCCATTTTATGTTCGCTTCTTCGAACATCGTTTGTGTTAACTTCCATGATTCTGTCCAATGATCAGGAATATCCTGCTTGGGCATCACCACTCTTCTAATTCCAGTTTGTATTACTCCTTTTGCGCAGTCACTACAAACTGGTAGACCCCATACGTAGAGCGTAGCACCGTCAAGAGATACACCGTTGTATGTAGCATTATATATGACGTTCATTTCTGCATGAACTACCAATTTATATTTAAGATCTCGATCTTCATATCTTTCTGCATAATCCTCAATGCCGCGTGGGAATCCATTATAGCCTTGAGCTACAACAGATCGATCGTCAACCGCAATAGCACCGATCTTACGAGATGGATCTTTTGACCAACCTGCGATACCCTTTGCGAGTTCTAAAAACCGTAGATCCCATTTATTTGACAAGGTGGAAATGCCTTTCGTATACATGAAGATTCTGCACTTGCCAATGCAATGTGCCTGAGGTAATGTTTAGTTGATCTGCAATAAGATCCATTACATAACGCTGCCAAGCATAATCATTCTTATATCCGAACACGACGTCATTTGATCGCATTTGAACAACGGACTGTAAGTGACCATCGCGAATATAATAAGTGACAGCATTAGTACATATGAAATCGTTCTTACCATTTTCATTAAACTCTGTCCATATTGATGGACGATTATATACAGCACAAGCACGACGAGAGTCTGGATTATGCTGCAATTCGTTTACTACATTTTCGAACTGTCTGTAGTATTTATCATCGAAGATGAGTTTTCCATAATTACTGTTAATTTCTCCGTGTTCATTTGCAGCATATTTCCAAGCTGTTGGAGGTCCATTCTCAGATCTGATATCATTAATGTTAGTACTACAGTTAAGATACCAATCAAGCTCAGCATCAATGTACTCACTGTTAGGGGTACCAAATATTGCTTCTTCATCCGCAAGGAAGCTTGCACCGATGAGTTCGATGGTCTTTTGGTCTGTGCGATCCACTGTGAAATTTTCATCTTGTAACTCCTGAATAAAGTATTGACGAATGTCATTTACAATTAGCATCTTTTACTCTCCTCCTGAGTCCACTTGAAGAGAAACGGTGGTCTCTCTTATTAAAATATAAATCAATGTCGCGGCGCTTACAGATATCTCTACCTGTAAAATCTGTTTCGCGATACTCTTCGCCGAGTATTCTTACATGTATCTGTCTCATTTCGAGTATGTCTTCGAGATCAGTTTCATGTAAGTACGGTATAATCTCATCGACAAATTTAACCGCTTCGAGCTGAGTATATCGCTCAACAATTGTTTGAACAGGCTGGTTCTTCTCTTCGCGATCTACGCTTGGATCAATTTGCAAAGCACAGATTAAATAATCACATTGTGCTTTGGCTTCACGTAGCATTTCGATATGACCCGCATGTAGCAGATCAAACGTCGACGCCGTTATCCCGATCTTCATTTTTAGTCACCTTACGATTATACATATCACGATCAGGAAGTTGACCTTCCATCTTACCACGCATGAATGATACAGCAAAAGAACAATAGTTGATAATGTCTTTGTATGTATCTTCGAGCGATTCGTGGTTTGGTGCACTGCCAGATTCGAGAAGCGATTGTGCACGATAACATTTACCTTGAATGATATCGTGAATGCTATCTACGCCGCGACGATAGTGCATAGCTTGAAGAACATTCGAGCCTTCGTTCTGATAGTCTTCTGACTTTCGAGATTGAAGCTCGGCACATTCTTGTAAAACTTTAATTGATTCTTTCATAGTGTTCCTCTTAGCTTGAGCTTTTGATGTCCACGATTAAATACAGAATACGCGTATCTACGTGGCTCAGGACGTTTATTTGAAGGTCGACACTTCGTGACTTCGCCACCGTTTTCGAAATATTTTTTAAGTGCTTCAGCCATTATACCCAACCTTTTACGTTATAACCTAAGTTATCATATACCCATTCTGGGCCGAAATCCATACCACATGCGATTACAATATCTTCACGTGGTGCAGTATCCATACGATCGATAATTATCGAAGCACGATTGATATCACCAGCTTCTATGTGACGAGCAACCTTTTGAATTGTACTGTGATCATCGGCATACATTTTAGCCATATCCGGATCTGCAACAGCATTTGCTTGATAAGCACGAAATGTATCACCGATAAGATTTTTGATATTCTGCATTTTTAGCTCCTGTAAACAATACTCTCTTATATATTATATCATACTTCTGAAGCATTGTACACAGTTTTTTTCACTTTTTTAAATATTATTTTTATACACATATTCGAGTGCACGATCAGCTTCTTTATCGAGTGGACGATTCTCATACCAATTACCAGTATCAATATCAAGCTCACGACATAGTTGAGATATCTCAGCAGAAGTAATTGGATATTTATTACGTACTGCATTGCCTGCAAGAGCAACCATAATCTGATACATCTTGTGATACCAACCGGTATTATTTATGAGTTTGTACTCTGATTCAAGCTGTCTTGGAAAGAATGGACAATCACGATAGGATGACCAAGCCACGTTAGTATTATCAAGCTTTTGCTTTCGATGTTCTATGATTTGTTTTTGTAGTTCGTCTGGCAATCTATCAAAGAAGTTATTGAGGTTTGATTTTTGATGGTACTCATGCTTGAACATCATCTCACGTGGATCAATAAAAGAACCATTAGCATTATGGAATATAAAATTGTAAGCATTAGCATATTTCGCAGGGATGTAATACATTCTTGATAAGTCTTTAGTCTGCTTATCTGCGAGATCTCCGAGCTCTGTGTTGAGTGCGAACCAGAAATGTTTGATCTTGTCGCGTTCAACCGCAGACGCAAGTGGGAAGACAAGCCGAAACTTCGGCGAATCAATCGTACTGCTTGCAGTACTATAGCAAACAAACTTATAATGCCCAAACCTACCCATAAGATCGTCATACAAATCTCCATCGAATTCATAGTCATCAATATCGACTGCACACCAGCCTGTCCATTCGATTACATTAGCATTAGCGCGAGTTGTATTTTTTTCGTAGACAGCTGGAGACATTAGCATTGCATCTTTTTTAGAGGCACGCTTTACTTCAGACAAATCAAAAAGCACTCGCACAAAAGCATTCCAATTTGCTTGCGAGAAACTTTTATCTGTCTTATTATCGAATACGCTATTAAAGAGCGTTCCTGATATTACCTGTGTTGTCATGATGTGTTGGACCTTGCCATCCTTCAGGTTTAATCAAATCTGGTAGACCAAGTGGATTTGGTCTGCTTTCTTTTACACCAACTTCTTTGGCCATATTTGCATCGTGTACTTGTTCCCATGCTTTTTGTGCATCAACACCGAAAGCATCAAGAGTACCAATTGCAATCACACAAAGATCGATTAGGCCATCAACAACTTCAGGTGCATTTTTATCAAAGACTGCTTTCTTTGTTTCGTCAAGTTCTTCATTTAGAAAGTTAATTCTGAAGTCAAGGAACTTTTGCATTAGTTCTTTGTTACCTTTATTCTTCTTTATCCATTCGTGTACACCATACTTTTGGTGCATGTCATGAATATCATGATGCCACGATTTCATCATATAGTCTCCTGCAGTTGTAAATTTTAAATCGTTCATTTATTATATTATAACACATTATCACGTAAATGTAAACAGTCTTACCCAAAAAATTCATCGAGTGTTGCTCGCTCTTCTGCTGACCAGCCAACTGCGTCAAGAATAAATCTTAGTGGTTCAGTAAAAGTTTTCTCGAACTGCTTATCATAATCTATATATCGGTGAAGCTGCATCTCGGTTGGTAAGTGCATAGGAAAAGAGATAACATTTTCTTTGATATGATTGGGAAGTTTGAGATATGCAAACTTAATCTTATCACCATTGCCGATTAATTCGTATCGATCAGTGAGTCCACGTGCTTTAGCTTCTTTGTTATATAAGAGGGAACCCCGTACGTGAATAGGTGTACCTTTCTTGTAGACATCTTTCCGATCTGACCAGTCTGTAATCTTCGTGACGCCCCGTGGAAAAGCCACTTCTTCGGGTGGGAGCGATTTGAAATCTTGTTTGAATGTCTGTATGAAGTTCTGTACATCCGCTTCAGACGCCGAAATGATAAGCTTGAATATTTCCTTGAACTTAGTTCTACAAATCTCAGGGGTTGACGACTTGATGGCCTCGATACCCATAATTTTAAGCTTAGGTTCATCGTACTGTACTCCTTCCGAGTTATGCACATTAAGAATATACCGCTTCTTTGCTGTCCATATACCGCGATCTGCGATTACTTCACGTTCCATAACCATACGATTCTCAAAGCAATTCATCTCTTCACAAAGATTTGCCATGGCTTTATCGAGAACTTTACTGAAATGATTTTTACAAGATTCGTCTAAGAACTTAATTGGATCTTTTGGATTGAACTTGTCTACAAATGCTTCAAAGTTTACATAGACTGAATCTGTGTCAATTGCAATAACATAGTCTTTATCTGTGCCAAGCAGTTTATTCATTTCGTCATTGATTGTTTTCTCACATGTTTTAATTACATGCTGACCGGTTAATGTGATACCTTCTGCCACACGAAGATCAAAGTATCGATACCATTTATTACCGATAGCACCAAACAAAGAGTTCATCAAGATTTTTACAGCCATCTGTTTGTTATTTAAAGATGCAATCTGTTTTTCGATTTCTTTTGTAGAACCTTTTTGCTGTTCTTTCTGCCATTCAATCATTTGTTTCTTAGCAGACTTACGATCATCATAGTATTGTTTGACAAGCTTAGGGAAGACACCTTCACGACTGTTATCGAAGCCGACACCATTAGCAGCCTTTGACATGTTTGTACTGTTCATAGTCAAAGTTTCTGGTGACATGTTCCATTGTGCAATGATGTT
>CEUH01308757.1_pt1 | contig 13147 bp, 13 predicted proteins | sample 356461 | NCBI WGS metagenome assembly CEUH01 (sample SAMEA2623275, study PRJEB7988) | marine metagenome | isolation source: saline water (ENVO:00002010), including
CCTGAACCTCCACCTGAACCACTTCCGGATCCACCACCTGAACCACCGCCATTGGTACAGGCAACTTGACATTCTGACAAAGAAACGAAAGCTCCGCTATTATCTGTATTTTCAATACAGGTACCATTTAAACAATCATAAGTAGTTGTTTGCTGAATGACTGTTTTTTCACATGCGTAAAATAAAATTCCAATAAATAAAATATATATGTATGTGCTTTTTTTCATAAAACGAAAATTTTAAAACAAATATATGATTTTATTTAAAATTGTTCTAAATAATTAAATGTATAAATTGTATGCATTAAAAAATTCCAAATAAATACAATCGCTATCGCAATCAGTTTAGAATAATAAAAGTTATAATTAATCTTAGAAGTTAAGAAATATACAATAAGATGATTCAATATAATGCTTACTATAACAACAATAGAAAACTTAACTAGTTGAAATTTGAGAAGATGATTTGCAACACTAAATGTCCAATTTCTATTTATAAAAAAATTTAATGACAAAGCGGTAATAATTCCTGCTGTATTTGAAAAATACTTGTTTAACTTTAGTAATTCTTTTAAAAATGCTGTGACAGTAAAATTAGTACACACTCCTATAAAACCAGCTATTGAAAATTTAAAAAATAGACTTATTAAATCGAGCATCCTTATGATATTTATACCATTTAACAAATTCATTTAAACCATCATCAATAAGAGTATTAAATTTTACCCCATAATCTTCCCGAATCAATTTTGTGTCTGCAGCGGTAATTAATGAATCTTCTGCAAAGGAATCAACATAAGATATTTGTGCTTTTTTGCCAATAATTGATTCTAGTTTTCGAACAATTTTTATAATACTTATTGGTTTTCCTCTTCCTAAATTATAAACCTCATAATCTTTTTTAATTTTTTTTACAATAATCTGCTTAATCGCATGAGCTACATCATCTATGTAAGTAAAATCACGAATATTGATTCCTTTATTAGTTAAAAATAGTATATTATTATTGTAGATCGCTTGTGTAAATTTATAGTATGACATATCACGCCTTCCAAAAGGTCCATAAACAGAAAAAAATCTTAGTCCAGTACTTTTTAAATTATAAAGTTTGTTATAAATATGTGCAATTAATTCATTTGTTTTTTTTGTACATGAATATATGCTTAGTAAATTATCTGTTTGATTTTGCTCTTTAGATAATTGATGGTTCAAATTATTATAAACACTTGAACTACTTGCATAAATAAAATGTTTTATGTTAAACAACTTACAAGAATCAATAATATTATAAAATCCCAGAATATTATTTTCTAAATATAGTTTGCCATTTTCAGTACTATTTCTAACTCCAGTAAGTGCTGCAAGATGAATTACTTTATCAAATTGATTTTCTTTAAAAAAACTATTTAGTTTATCGTTATCTAAAATATCTATTCTCTTAAAAAAAAAGTTTCCTTTACTTTTTTTTTGCTTTGCAAATGATACCAAGTCCTTTAAACGATAACAATTAATCGAGTCAGTTTTTAGAGGATCAGCTTTATCAATACCAAAAACATCGTATCCTTCTAAAAGAAGTTTTTTGATTAGATGGGAACCAATAAATCCAGCACAACCCGTTACTAAAAACATATGAATTATAAATTAATTGCCAATTTGCAAATATAAAAATTATCTCAAGAGACATAGAAGATGTTCCTGTCTACAAATAAAAAAACAAAGAATCTTAAATCAATAATCAGAGTTTTTTTATTTTATTAAGTTTTTATATGTAATTTAAAATTCTTCAACACTAACAATTATTTGTTTATAATTACATTAAATTTAGTAATTATACTCTCTCATTATTATCTAATATACCGATCATATTAATCAATTATTTTATAAAACAAAAACCTTTTCAAATAAATGAAAAGGTTTTGCTTAACAAAAAACGAACAATAACTATGAAAAGTATTTACATTAATATAACGTAATTAACCTTTTTTTATTTTAACTGTTATCTACTTTTTTTTAGATCAACTTTTATGTCGTCTTTATATATAGCAACAGCTTCTTTTTTGTCTGGATAAATCTCTAAAGTTATATTTTGATTTGAATACTTGCCGTCAGACAAAGAACATTTAATTTTGACCATATCTGAACTTTCTTCTAATATTTTATATGTTCCTGTAAAATTATATGTTTTATTATCTTCAGTATCTGTTTGGGCATAACCGACCTTGTTATCCTTTGCGATAACAAATGTTTCTATTGAGCTAGGAATTCTTATTCTTTGACCATTTATAATCACATCATCACCATTAGCATTTTTCATATAGTAAGAAGGTTGCTTCCCATCATAAGTTCCTAAAATATCCAAACTTTCATTTGTAGATGATTTTTTCTCAGAATCTCCCAATGAAGCTAAAACAATTAACACAACTAATACATGCCAGACTTTAATTGACTTATAAAGTGGTTTTTGTAAAAATAATTTGATTTTTTCCATTTCTTTAATTTTTAAGATATTTATAATTTAATTTCTATTCTTACTAATTTTTCTTTGAAGATGAGACCAACTACCTCCGTTAACAATATTTACATAGTTTTTTGAAGACATAAGAATTTCAGCTGCTCTGGTTCTCATACCAGACTGACAACACAATATTATAAGCTGATGTTTATCTTTCAGCTGATTAAAATGAGATGGAAGATCTGCTAGAGGGATATTTAATGAGTTCTCAACATGACCAGTCAAAAATTCTTCCTCAGATCGAACATCTATAATGACAGCTCCTTTATCTAACATAGATTTATAATCGGTTGTGTCAAAATATCTTTTTCTGACGATAAATAGTAGAGTAAGATAAATTAAAATAACTATCAAATAACTCATTATTCTAAAAGTTTAAATAGGTCATCTAAATTTGGAGAAAGTATCATTTCAATCCTTCTGTTTTTCCTTCTGCCTTCTTTTGTTGTATTATCAGAAATAGGATTATACTCAGCACGTCCGGCAGCAGTTAGTTGACTTGGATTTAAGTTATTGTTCATTGTTAATACTTTAACCACACCAGTAGCTCTCTTTACACTTAAATCCCAATTATCTTTAATTATTCCTTGTCCTTTTAAAGGGATATTATCTGTATGCCCCTCAACTAAAATCTCTAAATCTTTTTGATCAGATAATGCAGAAGATAATTTATTAAGCGCATTAACGCCTTTTTGATTGATTTCATATCTTCCAGATGCAAATAAAAGATCTTCTTCTAAAGAAATATAAACTTTCCCATTCCGTTTTTCAACAGTTAGTCCATCTCCCTCTAGTCCAATTAAGGCTTTTGATATTGAGTTTTTGAGATTTGATAAAATACTGTCTTTTTTATTAATTGTAGCTTCTAACTCATTAACTCTATTTGATCTGTCTTCTAAATCAGTTTGTAAAGACTTAAGCTCTATTTCTTTTTCTGTTATTTTTTGTGCTAATTTTTCTAATTCTATTTTATTAGAAAAAAGTTCTTTTTGTGACATCTCAAGTTCATCTAATAGATCTTTTATCTCATTGGCTTTAGCTGCCATAAACCTAGAGTTTTTTGAAGAAAGAAGTTCATAAGAATCTGCAAGAGCGTTGTATTTTTCTTGTAAAACTTGTAATGCTTGTCCGTTCTGAACAGAATCAGATTTTAATGAATTGATTGCTGATTTTAAATTCAATAATCTGTTTTCTAATGATTGGGTTTCAATCTTTAGCTGTAGATTATATCTTTCGCTATTTTCTAATAATTCTTTTAACTCTTCATTCTTATTAACAACTGAATTATGAATTTTAGGAGTAACACATGAAATTAAAAAAAATAAAAATAAAGAAAATAAAGGTATTTGAAGTTTCATAATTCTAGAATGATCATGGTCTCAAAAATACAAAAAAGATTGTGCTATATTAAGAGCATTCAAATACTTTTCAACATAAATGAATTAATGTTTTTCTAACGTAATTGCCAATAGCCTTCAACCCAATAAAAACCATTTGGTGTTTCTTGCCAATATCCAGGAACCCACAAATGATTTTTCTTTACTCTTTTCCATTTTCCTTTCTTCCAAACATATCTTTTTTTCCACCAATTCCATTTCCAGTGACCCGCGATCCATATATAGCCTGATCTGCTATAGCTAGGTCGTTTGTTTATTATTCGAGGTCTGTTTGGTTTACTTATTACAACTCTTTTTCTATTGTTTTTTATCCTTACATTATTTTTCTTGTTATTTGTAACAACTATCTTCTTATTATTTTGCTTATTGTTATTTTTAACTCTAACCTGAGCATTTGAAAAACTAAAACAAAAGAAAAGTAAAGCAAAAAGGAGTTTTGAAAAAATTATATGATTCATATGTATTTTTTTATTAATTAGAATTATTATTTTTACAGCTAACGTAAAGTTATGAAAAAAATTGTAAAATATTTCTTAAGAGGCTTATTGTATACTGTTCCATTAGCAGTAACTGGTGCATTTGCAATCTGGGCATTTAATAAAATTGAAGCAATAATCCCTACTTTAATGCCAAGAATTATGAATGAAATGCCTGTTGTTTTTCCAGGAATTGGCATAGTCTTAATTTTTTTAATTATTGTATGTATTGGATTTATTGGCTCATTGATTATTAAAACTCCTATCAATTCGTTTTTCAGAAAACTTCTCAAAAAAGCTCCAATTCTTGAAACAATATACTCATCAGTAAAAGACATCATGAATACTTTTGTTGGAAAGAAAAAAGGATTTGACCATCCTGTTCTAATCAAAATATATGAAAACTCAACAATTGAGCGCATTGGATTTATTACACAAGATGATCTAAGTTCTCTAAATATTAAAAAAGGAAAAGTTTTAGTGTATTTACCGCATTCGTATGCTTTCTCCGGACAGCTTTTTGTAGTTGACAAAAAATACATTACACAAATAGATTCATCTTCAGCTGAAATAATGAAATTAATTGTTTCAGGAGGAATTACTCAAGTTAACAAATAACAAACTATGAAAAAATATTATCTAACACTACTATCAATCTCACTAACATTTATCGCTTTTTCACAGGACACAACAATTGTAAGGATTCATGATAATACGGACATGACATGGTATGGGAATTACGATGAATGGGGTGTGCTTCCTGATGGATCATCAGAATACAGAAAAATAAATCTTCATTACACAATGGGTTGTGCAACAAATGGATGCTCTGATTGGGACTATACTACTCAAATTTTTATCAGACACAGAACAGGTGAAATTGATTCTTCAATGCAAACATCTCCTCTATTTACTTCTAATGGCAACATAGTTGATACGTTGTTTTATTCAGATACAGCTTCATACGTTAGCAGTTGGAACACAACTACAAACTCTGTAGACTCTATTTTAACAACTCCAATTGAAATTATTCTTTTTAATGATCCTCAAAATCCAACAATGTCAACCGACACAATGTTAGTCTATGAAGCTGGCTTCTACAATATGATTTATGACTCGTTAGGAAATGTAATCGACTCTGTCTATAGTACAGAAGATTCTATTTTAATTAACAGTGATTATAATTGGTATCAAATATTTGATGTAATAGAAAATTATGAACTTGCAAGGGTTATAACTCCTTATGGAAATAGCTTATCAAATAATTGGAAATTTACATCGGTATTTGACATAACAGACTTCGCTCATTTTCTCCAAGATTCGGTTGAGATTAGATGTCATTATAGTGGGTGGTCTTCTGGTTTTAGTGCTACTCTAGATTTTGAATTTATTGAGGGGGTTCCCCCTAGAAAAGTAACCGCTTTAGAAAATATCTACAAAGGTAGTTCTGGATATCAAAATTCAGCTGCTTTTGAAAACAATTACTTAACTTCAAAAAAAGTTCTAATTAATCAGAATAGTGTTGGAGCAATGATAAAAATGACAACAACTGGCCATGGATTTGACAACAACCAATCTGCTGCTGAATTCAAACCAATTAATTATTATGTGAATATTGATGGAGTGCAAACTCACACACAATACAATTGGGATGATAAATGTGGAGAAAATCCTATTTATCCTCAAGGGGGGACATGGATTTATGATAGAGCTAATTGGTGCCCTGGAACAAGAGCTGAATCTTATGATCATGAAATAACAAATTATGTTACATCAGGAGACTCAACCGAAATTGATATAGATTTTCAAGCATATAACTGGAGTGGAACACAAACTCCATCATACATTGTAGAGTGTCAACTTTTTCAATATGAAGATGCTAACTTTGTTAACTCAGCTGAAGTAATAGATATTATTAAACCTTCAATTAAAGATGAACATAGCAGAAAAAACCCAATATGTGGAAAGCCTCTAATTAAAATTAGAAACTATGGTAAATCTCAACTAACAACATTAGATATTGAATATGGAGTCATTGGTGGCACAACTAATACATTTAGTTGGTCCGGAAGCCTAGATTTTTTAGAAACAGCTGAGGTTGAATTACCAAACTTAAGTAGTTGGGATGGCTCAGCTAGTGTTTTCTTTGTTGAATTAAAAAATCCGAATGGTCAACCAGATGATTATATTGAAAATAATTATATGCAATCCGAATTTGAAAATGTACCAATTTATCCAGAAACTTTCGCTTTATGGGTCGGAACAAATGGAGGTGTAATTAATAACTTGTCCCAAGAGTCTGAAACTAGCTGGGATTTTTACGATAACAATGGAAATACGGTATACTCAAGCGGCAGTCTATATTCAAATACACAGTATCGAGATACATTAACTTTTTTAAAAGGGTGTTATACATTTGTGATGGAAGATTCAGATGAAGATGGATTAGATTTTTGGGCCAATAATGACGGGGGTGGAATGGTAAGGTTTAGAGAAATAGGAGCGTCTTGGCTTAAAGCATTTAATGCAGACTTTGGTTCAAATATTATACATCAATTTTTTATTGAAAATAGTCAAGAAATTACGAATGAAAATTTATTTAATTGGGACGTTTTTCCAAATCCAACCAACAATCAATTAAAAATACATGGACATAGTGAAGGAAATACACAAGTTAAATTATCTGACAACCTAGGAAGAATAATTATAGATTTTAATATTAGTGAGACAAAAGTCTTGGAAACATTAGATCTGAAGAATCTAAAAAATGGAATATATTTTATTGAAATTTCAAATGATAAATCATATATATCTAAAAAGATCATTAAATATTAAATGAAATACTGTAATTCTTTATCAAATTATTCTCGATTTAAAACAAGAGAAGTAAAAATCGGTAATGTGAAAATTGGTGGAAATAATCCAATTCGAATTCAATCGATGACAACAGTGGATACAATGGATACTATTGCCACTGTTGAAGAATCTATAAGAATGATAAAAGCAGGCTGTGAGCTTGTAAGGATAACTGCCCCTAGTAAAAGAGATGCAGAAAACTTGAAAAATATTAAAAATGAATTAGTCAAAAGAGGCTACAATACTCCAATTATTGCGGACATTCACTATACTCCAAATGCCGCAGAAATTGCTGCAAAAATTGTTGAAAAAGTTAGAATAAATCCTGGAAACTATGCAGATAAAAAGAAATTTGAAAATATTGAATATACTGACGAGTCATATAAAAAAGAGTTAACAAGAATTAAAGATAAATTCACTCCTTTAGTAAGAATTTGTAAGCAGCATAATACTGCTATGAGGATTGGAACAAATCATGGATCACTTTCTGATCGTATTCTAAGTAGATTTGGGGATACTGCCAGAGGAATGGTTGAATCTGCATTAGAATTTATTCGAATCTGCCAAAATGAAAATTATCATAATTTAGTAATTTCTATGAAAGCTTCTAACACTCGAGTTATGGTACAAGCTTACAGACTATTAGTTGCGGAGATGATAAAAGAAGATATGAATTATCCTCTACACTTAGGGGTTACTGAAGCTGGAGAAGGCGAAGATGGAAGAATTAAATCAGCAGTTGGGATTGGTTCTCTTTTAGCTGACGGCTTAGGTGATACAATTCGAGTATCATTAACTGAGCCTCCAGAATTTGAAATTCCAGTTGCGAGACAACTAATTTCTCATTTTAAAGGTATAAAAAAACACGAGGCAATTGAAGAAATTAATGAGAACCCATTAAATCCTTTTGAGTATAAAAAAAGAGAAACAAATACTGTTTTAAATATCGGAGGAAAAAATGTCCCAATTGTAAAAGCAGACTTATCATATAAAAAAAAGATAACACCTGCATCCCTATTTGCATTAGGATATAGATATTCTGTTCCATTAGACAAATGGCATATATCAGACATGGCAGCTGATTATGTTTTTGTAGGTGATCAAGAGATTAACTTCGAAATTCCGGGAACATTAAGATTAATTTACAACTACAAAAGCTGGAAAGATCATAAAAAAGGCTACCCTTATCTTACAGTTTCTGAATATTTAAATGAAAAACAAATTTCGAATAAAATGAATTTAGTTTATGCTTGCTATTCAGATTTAAATAAGAAACTAATTAATAAAATACAAAAAGATAAAACTGTTGTTCTTTTAACAGATACAACTAACAAAAATGGAATTGCAGAACAAAGGAGATTGTTTATAAAGCTTATAAATAATAAGGTAACTGTTCCTGTTATTGTTAAAAGAACCTATGAAAATTTATCTAATGAAAAACATCTCCAACTTGCTGCTTCTACAGACAATGGGGCATTACTTTTGGATGGATTAGGAGATGGTATCTTTATTTGTTCAAAAAAATTCAGTTCAGATAAAATGATTAATAGTTTATCATTTGGTATTTTACAAGCTACTAGAACAAGAATATCTAAAACAGAATATATCTCGTGCCCTTCTTGCGGAAGAACACTTTTTGACTTACAAGAGACAACAGCAAAGATAAGAAAGGTAACTAATCATTTAAAAGGAGTTAAAATTGGAATCATGGGCTGTATTGTTAATGGCCCTGGCGAAATGGCAGATGCCGACTATGGATATGTTGGAACTGGAAAAGGTAAAGTAACTTTATACAAAGAACAAACAGTTATCGAAAGAAATATTCCAGAAGATAAAGCTGTTTCTGCTCTAATAGATCTCATAAAAAAATATGGTGACTGGGTTGAAAGAAATTAAACTATTTTAATTTTACTAGCTAATTTTTTTGCCTTTTTCACCAACTCTTCCGTTGTTTCATTTCCAAAAGCCAATGCTACACCCATTCTTCTAAAAGGTCTAGCTTTTGGCTTGCCAAATATCATAAAATCTGTATTCTTTTCTTTATTATCTAATAATCCTACTATTTCTGGAATAGAACTGGTTGTATGATTTGCTAAAATTACAGCTGAAGCTCCATTTCTTTCAAAAGAAATATGATCTACTGGAATTCCAAGAATTGCTCTAGCGTGAAGTTCAAACTCGTTAAAATTTTGTGTATTAGCTAAGGTGACCATTCCGGTATCATGAGGTCTTGGAGATAATTCAGAGAAATACACATCATTATTTCCAACAAAAAATTCTATTCCCCAAATTCCACTTCCTCCTAAAGAATTAGTGATTTCTCGAGCCATTTCTTGAGCTTTTAACAACAACTTTTCATTCATCAACATTGGCTGCCAACTTTCTTGATAATCTCCTCTCTCTTGTCTATGCCCTATTGGAGGACAAAATAATGTTTTCTTATGTTTTTGAGTAAGTGTCAATAAAGTAATTTCATAATCGAAAGAAATAAATTCTTCAACAATTACTTCATTTAAATCACCTCGAGAACCATCAATTGCATAATTCCAAGCGCTCAATATATCATCATCTTTCTTAACTATTGATTGACCTTTTCCAGATGAAGACATGAGTGGCTTAACTACACAGGGGATGCCAATCTCCTTTACAGATTCTTCAAGTTCTTTACATGAACTTGCATAAAGATATCGAGGTGTTTTTAAATTTAACTCTTTAAAAGCTAAATCTCTAATGGCCTTCCTATTCATAGTGTAGTTAGCTGCTTTTGCTGAAGGAATTACATTGATGCCTTTTTTCTCGTATTTATAAAACTGTTCAGTTCTAATACTTTCAACTTCAGGAACTATAAAATCAGGTTGATGTTTTTTTACAATTCTGTCTAACTCATCTCCATCTAACATATTAATAATTTCAAATTCCTGTGCAACTTGCATAGCGGGGGCACATTCATAACTATCAACTGCCACAACATGCTGACCTAATCTTTGAAATGAAATTGTAAGTTCTTTTCCCAATTCTCCTGAGCCAAGTAATAATATCTTCTTTCTCATTTTACCCATAGATTCGTTGGGTATATTCCACAATCTATATACTTATTTATACTATAAACTGCATTATCTTTGTCTTCTTGGTATGTAACTCCAAACCAATTATCAGTTGTTGAAAGAACTTTAACTTGTATTTTGTTATCTTCAATCATTTCTGAAATAATATTTGGAATGTAGTATTCAGCTGTAGGATTATTTTTATTTTCAAAAATAAAATTATTTAATCCTCTTTCTAAATTTGAAAAAATTGCAGGGTGAAAACCCCAGAAATTCATTGAAACTATAGATTTTTTGTCAAGCTTTTCCTTTGTCAAAGAAGAATCGAAGTTAAAGTAAACCTCATCATCTAAAGTAGCAATTTTTGTTCTTTCAATCACATTTATTAAACACTGATTATCATTAATTTCGCAAACTCCCCTATTAACAGTTCCATGATCAGACAAAGTATTACTTAATTTATACCCAATCATTGACATACAATCTGAAGTGCATTCATTTACTAGGAAGTCTGCAATTATTTTAAAAGATTCTGGGCCGTAAAAATCATCGGCATTAATAACAGCAAACGGCTCGTTAATCACCGGTTTAGAAACCAAAACAGCATGTGAAGTTCCCCATGGCTTAAGCCTATCAACAATATCTACATTGGGGATCTGAATATTAACATCTTGATAAACATATTCTATATTAATAAAATTAATAAACTTATCAAATCTTGACCTGAATTGTTTATCAAACTCTCTGCGTATAACAAAAACGATTTTACCAAATCCAGAATTTATTGCATCAAAAATTGAATACTCAATAATTGGCTCATCATTTGGGCCAATACCATCTATTTGTTTTAAACCTCCGTATCTACTTCCCATTCCCGCAGCTAATATTAATAATGTTGGTTTCATATTAAATTTTTTTGTTTTTTAAAATTTTAGTTACATACTTACCTAAAACATCAAACTCTAAATTTACTACACTCCCTTTTTGAATTTGATTGAAATTTGTATTTTCATAAGTGTATGGAATTATTGCTACTGAAAAAACCCCTTCTTTTGAATCTACTACGGTTAGACTAACTCCATTTACACATATAGAACCCTTTTCAACAGTAATATCTCTTAGCTTACTATATTCAAAAGTAAAAATATATGATCCATTTTCGTCTGAAATATCAGTACAAATAGCGGTTTGATCAACATGTCCCTGTACTAAATGCCCATCAATTCTACTACCAAAAATCATAGCCCGTTCAATATTTACCTTACTACCTTTCAGAAGTTGATTCAAATTAGTCTTTTTCAAAGTTTCATCTATTGCAGTTACAGTATACATATCATCATCAATATGTACTACAGTTAAACAAACACCATTGTGTGACAACGATTGATCAACTTTAAGTTGGTTTGACAATTTAGCTTTAAATGAAAAATGCTTGTTGTCATTGTCTTGTTTTATCTCAACAACCTCTGCTATTTCTTCAATAATTCCTGTAAACATTAATAGTCTATTACTTGTTGAACCATTTCTGGCATTTCTCTTTTTTTATACAATTGATCTCTTAAAACAGGTTTAAAACCAGATTCTGTAATACATTTTTGAATTTCATTAGCTGTAAACCTATGTGGAGCTCCTGCTGCTGACACAACATTTTCCTCTAACATTATAGAACCCATATCATTTGCTCCTCCATGTAAAGTTAGCTGTGCTGTATCGGCTCCAACTGTCAACCAAGAAGTTTGAATATTTTTTATGTTTGGCAACATAATTCTACTTATAGCTACCATTCTTAAATACTCGTCTGATGTTACGTTGTTTTTAATACCTCTTACTTTTTTTAGCATTGTTCCATCATCCATAAATGGCCAGGCTATAAATGCAAGAAATCCATTAGATTTTTTTGGCTTTATACTTTGTACATGTCTAATTCTAATTAAATGATCAAAACGTTCTTCTAATGTTTCTATGTGGCCGAACATCATAGTTGCAGAAGTTGTTATATCTATTTTATGAGCAGCATGCATTATATCAAGCCATTCCTGTCCTGAACATTTCCCTCTTGAAATAGATCTTCTAACTCTATCGCTTAGTATCTCGGCTCCTGCACCTGGCATGCTATCCATACCAGCATTTTTGAGTGTTAAAAGAACATGTTCGTGACTGTATCCTCCAATTTTACAAATATGAGCTATTTCTGGTGGGCCAAGTGCGTGCAATCTAATTTTTGGATATATTTCTTTTAACTTTTTAAACAAATCTGAATAATATTCTAAGTCTAATTCTGGGTGATGTCCTCCTTGAAGAAGAAGCTGATCTCCACCATATTTAATTGTCTCATCAATTTTTTTCTTATACGTATCAATAGAAGTGACATAAACATCTTTATGACGTGGTGGTCTAAAAAAATTACAAAATTTACAATTTGCTATGCACGCATTAGTTGTATTAACGTTTCTATCAATTTGCCAAGTAACATAGTTATTCGGTACGTGTTTTTTTCTTAGCTCATCTGCAACATACATTAATTCTGCCGTAGATGTATTTTCAAATAAAAAAATACCCTCTTCTGCTGACAAGAAATCTAATTTTAATGCCTTTTCTAATATTTGCTCACTCTTCATAAAATTAACTAAATTTGTAAGTGCAAAATTACATAATTTTATATGAAGACTCACATAAAAAAGAAAACAAGAATTTCTAATAAAGACAACCTGGCACTTTTATATTCAAATAAATATGATCTTTCTGAATTCAATCTAAGCATTCAAGAGAATAATTACATATCAAAGAAATTAAAAGAAAACAAAAAAATTGTTGTTATAAATCAATATAGTAGATTTTTATTTATTGTAAATATTGAACAATT
>CEUH01137626.1_pt1 | contig 13144 bp, 10 predicted proteins | sample 356461 | NCBI WGS metagenome assembly CEUH01 (sample SAMEA2623275, study PRJEB7988) | marine metagenome | isolation source: saline water (ENVO:00002010), including
TTCCTTGGTAAGGAAGAGGTCACGGGTTCAACTCCCGTCATTGGCTCAAACAATTTTATATTTATAAAGTTGTTACTAAAAGTTAATAATATTAAATAAAAATTTAAAACCAAATACTAAATAATAACTAAACTTAAATAAAATGGCAAAAGAAAATTTTAATCGTACCAAGCCACACTTAAATATTGGTACAATAGGTCACGTTGACCACGGAAAAACTACTTTAACTGCTGCAATTACAAAGGTACTTGCTGAGATTCACGGTACTGAAGTTCGAAACTTTGAAGATATCGACAATGCCCCAGAAGAAAAAGAGAGAGGTATTACGATTAATACAGCTCACGTTGAGTACGAAACAGAAAATAGACACTATGCTCATGTTGACTGTCCAGGTCACGCTGATTATGTTAAAAACATGGTTACTGGAGCTGCGCAAATGGATGGTGCAATTTTAGTATGTGCTGCTACTGACGGTCCTATGCCTCAAACTAGAGAGCATATTCTTTTAGCAAGACAGGTAGGTGTTCCTGGATTAGTAGTTTTTTTAAATAAAAGTGATATGGTTGATGATCCAGAATTAATGGAATTAGTAGAAATGGAAGTTAGAGAATTATTATCATTTTATGACTATGACGGTGATAATACTCCTGTTGTTGCTGGTTCTGCTCTTGGAGGATTAAATGGAGATGCTGAGTGGACCCCGAAAATTCTTGAATTAATGGCCGCTGTGGATTCTTGGATTAAAGAACCAGTTAGAGAAAATGAGAAACCATTTTTAATGCCTGTTGAAGATGTATTTACAATTACAGGAAGAGGTACAGTTGCTACTGGAAGGATTGAAACAGGAGTAGCTAATACAGGAGATGCTGTTGATATTATTGGAATGGGTGCAGAAAAACTTGACTCAACAATAACAGGAGTTGAAATGTTTAGAAAAATATTAGATAGAGGAGAAGCAGGAGATAATGTAGGAATTCTACTTAGAGGTATTGAAAAATCTGATATTAAAAGAGGAATGGTAATTTGTAAACCAGGTTCTGTAACTCCACACGCTAAATTTGAAGCAGAAGTTTATATACTTAAAAAAGAGGAGGGAGGAAGACATACACCGTTTCATAACAAATATAGACCTCAGTTCTATATTAGAACTACAGATGTTACTGGTGAGATAGTACTTCCTTCTGGAACTGAAATGGTAATGCCAGGAGATAATTTAACAATAACAGTTGATCTAATTTCTCCTGTTGCTATGAGCGAAGGTTTAAGATTTGCAATTAGAGAAGGAGGAAGAACAGTTGGTGCTGGACAAATTACTAAGTTACTTTAGTTGTTTGACATATTTAATATTGCTAAGAAAAATAAATATATTTTTCTTAGCAAATTATACGGGTGTAGCTCAATTGGTAGAGTAGTGGTCTCCAAAACCATTGGTTGGGAGTTCGAGTCTCTCCACCCGTGCAATTATTAAAATTAAAAAGATGGCAAAAAAACAATCTTATATTAAAAGCTCTTATGACGAACTTGTTAACAAGGTTAGTTGGCCAACCTGGGCACAAATTCAAAGTAGCTCAGTAGTTGTTGCTATTGCTTCTTTAATTATAGCATTAATTATTTTTATAATGGATCAATTATTTGAATCTGTAATGAAATTATTTTATTAAACTTAGATCAAAGAATGGAAGAGGTAGTTGAAAATATGAAATGGTATGTGTTGAGAGTTGTTGGAGGAAAGGAGAGAAAAACCGTATCCTTTATCGAAAAAGAAATTGATAGAGTTGGTATGAAAAAATTTGTTTCTCAAATATTAGTTCCTACTGAAAAAGTCTATCAGATTAGAAATGGAAAGAAAGTCAGTAAAGAAAAAAATTTTTTTCCAGGATATGTTTTAATAGAAGCAAACTTAGTTGGAGAGGTTCCCCATATATTGAAGAATGTTACTAATGTTATGGGTTTCTTAGGTGCAACAAAAGGCGGAGCTCCAGTACCGATGAGAAAAACAGAAATAAATAGAATTCTTGGAAAAGTTGATAATCTCAACTTATCTGAAGAACAGGTTAATATTCCTTTTGTTGTTGGTGAGACAGTTAAAGTTATTGATGGTCCATTTAATAGTTTTCATGCTGAAATTGAAGCTATAGATGAACAAAAAAAGAAGTTACAATTAATGGTTAAGATTTTTGGGAGAAAGACTCCTTTAGAACTAAACTTTATGCAAGTTGAAAAAATTTAAATATGGCTAAAGAAATATCAGGACTTATTAAGTTACAAATTAGAGCTGGTGCAGCTAACCCAGCTCCTCCTGTTGGACCTGCTTTAGGTGCAAAGGGCGTAAATATTATGGAGTTTTGTAAGCAATTTAATGCAAGAACTCAGGATAAGGCAGGAAGCATTGTTCCAGTTATTATAACAGTTTATGCGGATAAGTCTTTTGAATTTGTTACTAAGACTGCTCCTGCTGCTGTCCAAATATTAGCTGCTGCTAAAAAGAAAAGTGGATCATCAGAACCTAATAAACAAAAGGTTGGTTCTGTAACATGGGACCAACTTAAAGAGATTGCTGAAGATAAAATGGATGATTTAAATGCATTTAAGATTGAATCAGCTATGAAGATGATGGCTGGAACTGCTAGAAGCATGGGAATAAATGTCAAAGGAAATTTTCCTTATTGAAAAAATAAATTAATCTAATGAGTAAAAGTAAGAATAGAAAACAGGTTTTAGATACTATTGATTTACAAAAAGTATATTCTTTAAATGAGGCATCATCAATAGTTAAAGAAAATTCTAAAGTAAAATTTGATGCGACTATTGATTTAGCTATTAGACTGGGAGTTGACCCTAGACAGGCTAATCAAATGGTTCGTGGAGTGGTATCTTTGCCTAACGGGACAGGAAAAGACTTAAAAGTTTTGGCTTTAGTAACAGCTGATAAGGAAGAAGAAGCAAAAAAAGCTGGTGCTGATTACATTGGTCTTGATGAATATATCGAAAAAATTAAGTCTGGATGGACAGATGTAGATGTTATTGTTACTATGCCTTCTGTTATGGGAAAAATAGGTGCCCTAGGTAGAGTTTTGGGACCTAGAAATTTAATGCCTAATCCAAAGTCTGGAACAGTTACGATGGAAATTGGAAAAGCTATATCAGATGTTAAAAAGGGAAAAATAGATTTTAAAGTTGAAAAAACTGGTATAGTTCACGCATCAATTGGAAAAGTATCTTTTGATGCCAACAAAATTGCAGAAAATGCTAATGAGTTAATTCAAACAATTATAAAAATGAAGCCAAGTGCAGCTAAAGGTACTTATCTTAAGAGTATTTTTATGTCTAGCACTATGGGATGTGGAATTCAAATTGATATAAATTCATTAGTTTAGTTATAGTCAATTTAGAGATATTATAAATATGAATAAAGAAGAAAAAAATAAAATAATTCGCGACATTGAAGATATGTTAAATGAAAATTCAAACTTTTATTTAGCAGATATTTCAGGATTAAATGCTGAACAGAATAGCGCCCTAAGAAGATTATGTTACAAAAGAGAGGTTTCCTTAAAAGTTGTTAAAAATACCCTTTTGAAAAAAGCTTTCGATAACAACAATATAGATTTCAGCGAATTAAATGAAGTTTTAGTCGGAAATACCTCACTAATGCAAGCTGAAGTAGCTAATGCGGCTGCAAAGGTTATTAAGGAGTTTCGAAAAAAGAATGATAAACCAATACTAAAGGCAGCTCATCTTGAAGAAGCACTTTATATTGGTGATGAGAACTTATCTTCTCTTGCTTCACTTAAGTCAAAAGAAGAATTATTAGGAGATATTATCACATTATTAAAATCTCCAGCTAAAAATGTTATATCTGCTTTAAATTCTGGCGGTAGTAAATTAGCAGCTATAATCAAAACATTAGAAGAAAAAAAATAAAATGCTTCCAAACATTAAAATAAATTAAAAATCAAATAAAAATTAAATAAAATGGCAAATTTAAAAGATTTCGCAGAGCAATTAGTTAATCTATCAGTAAAGGATGTAAATGAATTAGCAAATATATTAAAAGAAGAGTATGGAATTGAGCCAGCTGCAGCAGCAGCAGTCGCAGTTGCTGGTCCAGCATCTGGTGGAGAAGAGACGGGAGATGCTCAAACTGAATTTAATGTAATTCTAAAATCTGCTGGTGCAGCGAAGCTACAAGTAGTAAAAGCTGTTAAAGAATTAACAGGTCTTGGATTAAAAGAGGCAAAAGATATAGTTGATGCAGCTCCAAAAGCTGTAAAAGAGGGAGTTGCTAAGGATGAGGCAGAGGGTATTAAAAAAGCTCTAGAAGAAGCTGGAGCAGAGGTTGAACTTAAATAGTTTATCCATTAAATAACAAAGGTTTTTATCTTGTAAATAAGATATAAGCTCTTTGGTTTTTATTAATACCTTTTTCTAACTAAAAAAAAAATACCTTGTCTAAAATAAAACTAAATAACCAAAGAATTAATTTCGCATCTATTAAGAATACAGTAGATTTCCCTGATTTTTTAGATGTCCAACTTAAAAGTTTTGAATCATTCTTTCAAATAGGAACGACACTAGAAGAAAGAAGAAATGAGGGTTTGTATAAAGCCTTTGATGAATTATTTCCTATTACAGACTCAAGAAATAATTTTGTTTTAGAATTTATTGACTATATGATTGATCCTCCAAGATATTCTATTGAAGAATGTATTGATAGAGGATTAACTTTTAAAGTTCCTTTAAAAGTTAAGTTAAAATTGTACTGTACTGATCCAGATCATGAAGATTTTGAAACAATAGTTCAGGATGTCTATTTTGGAAATATTCCTTTTATGACTCCTAGAGGTAGCTTTGTAATTAATGGAGCTGAACGTATTGTTGTTTCCCAATTACATAGGTCTCCTGGTGTATTTTTTGGTCAAAGTTTTCATTCAAATGGCACAAAGCTTTATTCTGCTAGAGTAATTCCATTTAAAGGTTCTTGGATTGAATTTACCACTGACATTAATAATGTTTTATATGCATATATTGATAGGAAAAAGAAATTACCAGTAACTACTTTATTAAGAGCAATTGGTTATGAGTCTGATCGAGATATTTTACAAATTTTCGGTTTAGCGGACGAAGTTAAGGTCTCAAAAAGTGGTTTAAAAAGATGTTTAGGAAGAACATTAGCTGCTAGAGTATTAAAGTCATGGGTAGATGATTTCGTTGATGAAGATACTGGTGAATTAGTTCCAATTGAGAGAAATGAGGTTATTATAGAACGAGATGTAGTTTTAGAAAAATCTCATATTAATGAAATTGTAGAATCTGGAGTTGAAACAATTTTGTTACACAAGGAAGATGGCAAAGCATCAGATCACGCTTTAGTTTACAACACTTTACAAAAAGATCCAACTAATTCTGAAGTTGAGGCAATTAGACATATTTACAGACAACTTAGAACTGCTGAAGCACCAGATGATGAGACAGCTAGAGGAATGATTGAAAAATTATTTTTCTCTGATCAGAGATATAGTTTAGGACACGTTGGTAGATTTAGAATTAATTCTCGTCTTAAACTAGATATTGCAGAAGACAAAATGGTGTTAACTAAAGAAGATATTGTGTCTATTATCACAAATCTTATTTCATTAGTTAATTCTAGAGTTGATGTTGATGATATTGATCACTTAAGTAATAGAAGAATAAGAACTGTTGGTGAACAACTCTCAAACCAATTTAATATTGGACTTAGTAGAATGGCAAGAACAATTAGAGAGAGGATGAATGTTAGAGATAATGAAGTATTTACTCCAATTGATTTAATTAATGCAAAAACTTTATCAGCTGTAATTAATTCATTTTTTGGAACATCGCAGTTGTCTCAATTTATGGATCAAACTAATCCACTCGCTGAGGTTACTCATAAAAGAAGAATTTCTGCTTTAGGTCCTGGTGGTTTAACTAGAGAACGAGCTGGATTTGAAGTTAGAGATGTACATTATACCCATTATGGAAGATTATGCCCTATAGAAACTCCAGAGGGTCCTAATATTGGATTAATATCTTCTCTTGCAGTATTTGCTAAGATTAATAATCTTGGATTTATAGAAACTCCATACAGAAAAGTTAATAACGGAAAAGTTGAACTTAATGAAAGTCCTGTTTACAAAAGCGCTGAACAAGAAATTGATCAAGTCATTGCACAAGCAAATGCTGAATTGAAAAATGATGGATCATTTGTTAATGATCGTATTCAATCTAGAAATGAAGCGGATTATTTAATTGCTAATCCAACAAATGTTACATTAATGGATGTTGCACCGAATCAGATAGCTTCTATTGCTGCATCACTTATACCGTTCTTAGAACACGATGATGCTAACAGAGCATTGATGGGTTCAAATATGATGCGTCAGGCAGTTCCTTTACTAAGACCAAGTGCCCCTATTGTAGGAACTGGAATTGAGCCTCATGTTGCTAAAGACTCTAGAACAATGGTTAACTCTGAAGGAGATGGAGTAGTTACTTATGTTGATTCTAAGATAATACGAGTTAAGTATGATAAATCTAAGCAACAAGAATTGGTTAGTTTTGATGATTCTGAAAAGGAATATTCTTTAACTAAGTTTCAAAAAACAAATCAAAGAACTTGCATTAATATTCAGCCAATTGTTAGAGTTGGAGATAAAGTTTCAAAAGGCCAAGTTTTATGTCATGGATATGCTACTGAAAATGGAGAACTTGCTATTGGAAGAAATCTTAAAGTAGCTTTCATGCCTTGGAAAGGTTATAATTTTGAGGATGCAATTATCTTATCTGAAAAAGTTGTTAGAGAAGATTGGTTTACTTCATTACATATTGCTGAGCACGTTGTTAATGTTAGAGAAACAACTAGAGGTGTTGAAGAGTTAACTGCTGACATACCTAATATAAGTGAAACTGCAACTAAGGACTTAGATGAATATGGTATGATAAGAGTTGGAGCTAAAGTTAATCATGGAGATATTTTAATTGGAAAGATAACACCAAAAGGAGAATCTGATCCAACACCTGAAGAAAAATTACTTCGAGCAATATTTGGAGAAAAAGCAGGAGATGTCAAAGATGCTTCTTTGAAAGCTAAGCCTGCTGATGTTGGAGTTGTTATAGGTAAGTCATTGTTTTCAAAAACAATTAAGGATAGAAGATCAAAAAATAAGGATAAGCAAGATTTAGAAAAACTTGATCTTGATTTTGAAAAAAATGCTCAATCTTTAAAAAATCTTTTGTCTTCTAAGTTATATACTATAATTGGAGGAAAGGCATCTAAAGGTATTAAAAATATTTTAGGAGAAGAGATTATCCCGAAGAGCGAAAAGTTTACAAAAAAGATGTTATTAAAAATTGACTATACTCTAATTGATCCTTACAATTGGACAGCAAGTGAGGCTAACAATTCTCTTGTAAATCAAACAATAGAGAACTATTTGAGGAAGTATAATGATATTTACGGAGATTATAGAAGAAAGCGATTTGCAATTACTATTGGTGATGAATTACCTAGTGGAGTATTGCAACTTGCAAAAGTTCAGATTGCACAAAAACGAAAAGTAAAAGTAGGAGACAAGCTTGCTGGTCGTCATGGAAATAAAGGTATTGTTTCTAGAATTGTTAAAGAAGAAGATATGCCTTTTCTTGAAGATGGGACTCCCGTTGATATAATTTTGAATCCACTTGGAGTTCCTTCAAGAATGAATCTTGGTCAGATATATGAAACAATTTTAGGATGGGCAGGAAATGAACTAGGTAAAAAATATTTTACACCAGTTTTTGATGGCGCAAATATAGACCAAATTAATATTGAAACTGATGAGGCTAAATTACCAAGACTAGGTCAGACTTATTTATATGATGGAGGTACTGGAGAACGCTTTGAGCAAACTGCAACAGTTGGTGTGATATATATGCTAAAGTTAGGACATTTAATTGAGGATAAAATGCACGCAAGATCAATAGGACCATATTCTTTAATTACTCAACAACCTCTTGGAGGTAAAGCTCAATTTGGAGGTCAAAGACTTGGAGAAATGGAAGTGTGGGCATTAGAAGGTTATGGAGCATCAAATATACTTCAAGAGATGCTGACTTTAAAATCTGATGATGTAATCGGAAGAGCAAAAGCATTTGAATCTATAGTTAAAGGAAAAGAATTACCTAACGCAGGAATACCAGAATCGTTTAATGTATTATTACACGAACTTAATGGTCTGGGGTTAAAAGTTACATTTGAATAAAATATACATGAAAAACAAACAAAGTACTATACAAGCACAAGATATTAATAGAATTAAAGTTAGTTTATCCTCACCTGAAGATATTTTAGCTAAATCATCTGGAGAAGTAACTAAACCTGAAACTATTAACTACAGAACTTACAAACCTGAAAGTGGCGGTTTGTTTTGTGAAAGAGTTTTTGGACCAACCAAAGACTTTGAATGTCATTGCGGTAAATATAAAAGAATTAGATACAGAGGAATTGTTTGCGATAGATGTGGAGTTGAAGTAACTGAAAAAAAAGTTCGAAGAGAACGAATTGGCCATATCAATCTTGTTGTTCCAGTTGCTCATATTTGGTATTTTAGGACTTTACCTAATAAGATTGGTTACCTTCTAGGATTAGCTTCTAAGAAGCTTGATATGATTATTTATTACGAAAGGTATGTTGTTATAAATACACCAGAAGGATTATTAAATTCTGAAGGTGAAGAAATCAAGTATTTAGATTTTTTAACAGAAGAAGAGTATTTAAGTATTTTAGATTCGCAACCAATAGAAAATCAGTATTTATCTGATGATGATCCAAATAAATTTATTGCAAAAATGGGTGCAGAGGCGATTCATGATTTATTGGCTAAAATTAATTTAGATGAGCTTTCTTACGATTTAAGACATCAAGCTGATAATGAGACATCACAACAGAGAAAAAAAGAAGCTTTGAAGAGATTGCAAATTGTTGAGTCAATGCGTGGCGGTCAAAGTCATACAGATAATAGGCCTGAATGGATGACGGTAAAAATTATACCTGTTATTCCGCCTGAACTAAGACCGTTAGTTCCACTAGATGGAGGTAGATTTGCAACTTCTGATTTAAATGATTTATATCGTAGAGTAATTATTAGAAATAACAGATTAAAAAGATTAATGGAAATTAACGCTCCTGAAATTATTCTTAGAAACGAAAAAAGAATGTTACAGGAATCTGTTGACGCTCTTTTTGATAATTCAAGAAAATCTGCTGCAGTGAAGTCTGATGGAAAAAGAGCATTAAAGTCATTATCTGATTCATTAAAAGGTAAACAAGGAAGATTTAGACAGAATTTATTAGGTAAAAGAGTTGATTATTCTGCACGTTCCGTAATAGTTGTAGGTCCTGAATTACTATTACATGAGTGTGGTTTGCCAAAAGATATGGCAGCCGAGCTCTATAAACCTTTTATTATAAGAAAGTTGATCGAGAGAGGTATTGTAAAAACTGTAAAATCTGCTAAAAAGATAATTGATACAAGAGAGCCTGTTGTTTGGGATATCTTAGAAAATGTTATGAAGGGCCATCCTGTATTGTTAAATAGAGCTCCAACTTTACATAGACTAGGAATTCAAGCTTTTCAACCTAAAATGATTGAGGGCAAAGCTATTCAGCTTCATCCATTAGCCTGTGCTGCATTTAATGCTGATTTTGATGGTGACCAAATGGCTGTTCATCTTCCTCTAGGTTCTGCTGCTATTCTTGAAGCTCAGGTCTTGATGTTAGCTTCGCACAACATTTTAAATCCTGCAAATGGTTCTCCTATTACTATTCCATCACAAGATATGATTTTAGGATTATATTATATGACCAAGGAAAGAAAATCAGATAAAGATTCTAAAGTAAAAGGGGAAGGAATGTTATTTTACTCTTCTAAAGAAGTAAAAATAGCATACAACGAAGGGGTTGTTGACTTACATGCACTCATTAAAGTTAAAATTGATAAGGCAAATACATGCAAAATTATAGAAACAACTGTTGGACGAGTTTTGTTTAATGAATTTGTACCAAGTGAATTAAATTATGTCAATACTCTTTTAACTAAAAAGGCACTAAGAAACATAATTGGAGATGTCTTGGAAAAATGTGGAGTTTCTAATACTGTAACCTTTTTAGATTCTATCAAAACGATTGGATTTGAAATGGCATTTAGAGGAGGTTTATCCTTTAATTTAGGTGATGTAATTGTCCCAAAAGAAAAAGAGCAGCTAATTTCTGATGCTAATGTTAAGGTAGATGAAATTATGAACAATTATTCAATGGGATTCATTACTAATAATGAAAGGTATAATCAAGTTATTGATGTATGGACTACTACTAATGCCAGGCTTACTGACACAGTAATGAAAAATATTAGCTCAGATAAACAAGGATTTAATTCGGTTTATATGATGCTAGATTCAGGAGCAAGAGGGTCAAAAGAACAGATTCGACAGTTATCAGGTATGAGAGGACTTATGGCAAAACCTAAAAAGTCTGGCGATCATGGAGAGTCAATTATAGAAAATCCAATTACAACAAATTTTAGAGAAGGTTTATCAATTCTTGAATATTTTATTTCTACTCACGGAGCAAGAAAAGGTTTAGCTGATACAGCTCTGAAAACAGCAGATGCTGGTTATTTGACTAGAAGGCTTGTTGATGTAGCTCAAGATGTTATTATTACTGAAGATGATTGTGGAACATTAAAAGGACTAGATGTTTATGCTTTAAAAGATAATGATGAGGTTTTAGAATCTTTATCAGAAAGGATTACAGGTAGGATAAGTTTAAACGATGTTTTTCATCCAGAAACTGATAAGTTAATTATTTCAGCTAATGATTTAATTTCTGAAGATAAAGCAAAACAAATTGAAGAGGCTAATATTGAATATGTTGAAGTTAGATCACCTTTAACTTGTCAAACAAGAAGAGGTATTTGTAAAATGTGTTATGGTATATCTTTATCAACAAGTAGAATGGCTCAAGTAGGAGAATCAGTTGGAGTTATTGCTGCACAGTCAGTTGGTGAGCCTGGAACACAACTTACTTTAAGAACCTTTCATGTTGGAGGGACAGCTTCAAGATCAGAAGTAGCTTCATCAATAGTTGTTAAAAAAGATGGAAAGTTAGAAATTGAAGACTTACGTACTGTTAACTCAACTGATAAGGAAGGTAAAAGCGTTGAAATCGTTGTTTCTAGAGCAGCTGAAACTAAAGTTATAGATAGTAAGGGAGATATTTCAACATCTTCAATTATTCCATACGGTTCAACAATATTTAAAAAAGATGGAAATGTTAAAAAGGGTGATGTAATATGTGAATGGGACCCTTACAACGCAGTAATTGTTTCTGAAATTAATGGAAAAATTGAGTTTAATGATATAATTGAAGGAGTTTCATATAGGGTTGAATCTGATGAGCAGACAGGATATAAAGAAAAAGTAATTATAGATTCTAGGAGTAAAAAAATAACTCCTTCTTTGTCAATAGGTGATAAAAATTATTCTGTTCCTGTTGGGGCACATTTAGCTATTGAAGATGGAGATAAAATAAAAGCAGGAGATATTTTAGTTAAAATACCTAGATCTGCAGGTTCTTCAGGTGATATTACAGGAGGACTTCCAAGAGTAACAGAAATGTTTGAAGCAAGAAATCCATCAAATCCTGCGGTAGTATCAGAAGTTGATGGTTATGTATCTTTTGGAAAAATTATTAGAGGCAATAGACAAGTAATTATAACTACTAAATCTGGAGAAATTAAAAAGTATTTAATTAAACTTTCTAAGCATATTCTAGTTCAGGAAAACGACTATGTTAAAGCTGGAATGCCTTTATGTGATGGGGTGATTACTCCATCAGATATACTTGCAATTAAGGGTGTTGTAGAAGTTCAGCAGTTTATTGTTAATGAAATTCAAGATGTATACAGATTACAAGGTGTAAAGATTAATGATAAGCATTTTGAAGTATTAGTAAGACAAATGATGCGTAAAGTTCAAATTACCCATTCTGGAGATACTTACTTTTTACAAGATACTTTAGTTAGTAAGGATGCATTTCAAGAACAAAATGATAAATTATTTGGAATGAAAATTGTTACTGATTGCGGAGGCTCTGAAGATTTACGAGCTGGGCAAATTGTCTCCCCAAGAGAGTTAAGAGAAGAAAACTCTAGATTAAAAAGAAAGGATTTGAAAATTGTAGAAGCACGAGATACAGTTGCTGCTGTAGCTTCACCTGTTTTACAAGGAATTACAAGAGCATCATTACAAGTTGATTCTTGGATTTCTGCAGCTTCTTTCCAACAGACAACTAAAGTATTAAATGAAGCAGCAATCAGTGCTAAAAGAGATCATTTAGTAGGTCTTAAGGAAAATGTTATCATCGGTAAAAGAATTCCTGCTGGTACTGGTCTTGTTCACGAAAATGACACTTTAGTTAGCTCGCAAGATGAATACGATGCTATGAATAAAGATATTGAATTAAATGAGCATGATATTGAATCTGTGTTAACTTCAAAAGAATAATTAAGGTATGTCAGAGAAAAGAAAAAAAGATGGATTAAATATAGAGTTAAAGGAGGAAATAGCTAGTGGCACATATAGTAATCTTGCTATAATAAATCATTCCTCCTCTGAATTTGTTGTAGATTTTGTTCAGATGATGCCTGGAATGAATAAGGCTCAAGTTAAATCAAGAATTATATTAACTCCACAGCATGCTAAGCGTTTAATTAAAGCTATTTCTGACAATGTAGCTAAATATGAAAGTATTCATGGTCAGATTAAAGATGTAGACAATGCTAATTCAGTTCCTTTAAACTTTGGAGGACCAACTCCAATGGCTTAGATTCAAGCTTCTAAAATAGTTTATTACCTTAGAAAAGGATATTTATAGTCTTTTGCTGGAACAAATGTTTCTTTTATTGTTCTAGGAGAAATCCATCTAAGTAAATTTAGTATTGATCCCGCTTTATCATTGGTTCCAGATCCTCTAGAACCTCCAAACGGTTGTTGACCGACAACAGCTCCAGTTGGTTTGTCATTAATATAAAAATTACCTGCTGCGTTTTCCAAGATTGATGTTGCTAGCTCTATTGCATGTCTATCA
>CEUH01097550.1_pt1 | contig 13107 bp, 4 predicted proteins | sample 356461 | NCBI WGS metagenome assembly CEUH01 (sample SAMEA2623275, study PRJEB7988) | marine metagenome | isolation source: saline water (ENVO:00002010), including
TGGCTCCCTGGCTTTGAGAATGGTATCTCGGTCGAGGGGTTGGAGGTGAACCCAAGTCCTCCCAAAGCATTAATAAGAAAGGTCTATCATTTATTTGGTAGGCCTTTTTTTACGAACATTATAACCCATTTTTTCCTTTTTGATAAATACATATGTCAGATAGTGAGCCGCAAGGCGGACTTATGCTGTACCCACAGCGTACCGGTTAGAACCCGGATAGGACTACTATTATAGGAGAAAACAAATGGGAAGACCAATTAATAAAAAGTTTTTCGGTGCAACCGGAGATAACACACAACCAACTATACCAGTTAGATATCATAACGGTTCTTCAAGCGTAGAAGGATACATTGTGAATCAAAAAGGTACAAACAAATTTACTGTAACTACAAACGGTTCGGATACTTATGTTTGCACTCTTGTGAATGAGTTACAACCAAATGCCGCTGGAGAAATGTCTTTAGTAGGATTAACAGGCAGTGCAGTAATCCTTAAAAAGATGTTCAACAGAACAGCAGTTGATTGGAACAACAATCGTTACACATGGGAAGTTGAAGACGACTCTACAGAATCGTTAATCAGATTAACAGCGATTTAAGGAGTCTTAAATGGCTGAACGTATCGAACGTATTGGTGTATCCAAATATACTATAACTGTAAATGCAAACGGAGAAATCAACCTCGACACTGGTGGTGCAGGTAAGGTTACAGTTAATGGTGATTTAGATGTCAAAGGTTTAACAACAACTATTGACTCTACTGAAATCGCTATTGCTGATAAAACTTTTACCATAAACAAAAATGACACCAATGCGCCAGGTGGAGGTGATAATGCGGGCATTGACGATCTTGGTGATGGATATGGAAGATCGGCTGGTATTATAATCGGCCGTGGACCAGATGCGAACGATGCATTGATGTTCTACGATGAAAGTTTAGCTCCAGGCTTTAGAGGCGGCGGTGCTATATCAACAGGAAATGAAGGTGCGTTTGTATTTAAACTAGCTAATGACAGTCTTGCGTCTATACATGTAACAAGTGTTATGACAAAGGCTGATGAAGATTTAGAACTAGGCGTGTCAGGTACAGGTATTGTAACTGCAAAAACAAACAGCAACTACGAACGCAATATTTGGACTTATACAGGTGATGAAATATTGCAAGCTAACCTTGATAATCCTAGCGATGACGATGCTCTTGTAAACGCAAGAGGTTTAATAGATTATATTAGAGATTATCGTTTATACAACTTTCAACATAAAATAGAAACAGGTACAGCAACACCAACATCAGTTACAGTTTTTGATATGGATAATGCTGTAACAGATCCTTTTTACAATGCCACAAGCCAGGTCCAAGTAGCAGTTGATGGAAATAACATTGCTACATTCTTTGATGGAAGAATGACAGTTAATGATATACAAATCTCTGGTAAAACTATAACTAATGCAGGTGTAAACCAAGACATTATTTTAACAGGATCGGGCACTGGTAATGTGCAAATTGATGGTTGGCAAAACTTTACAGAGGAGGCAGACCCTGCTACTCCTCCAGCTGAAGGTACAACAATATATTCAAAGACATTAGGAGATGGTGGTACAGGATTATATTTTTATAACACTGATGGAACAACAGACGAATTCGTAAGCAGGAGTAAAGCATTGCTTTACAGTATTATATTTTAAGGAAGAATAATGGCAATAGTAACAGCGGCAGTATTAACAACAGACACTACTTTGATAACAGTTCCAAGTAGTAAAAAATATGCTCTTACAACTCTTCTTGTTTGTAACACAGCTACAGATGACGGAACAGGCACAGGCGATACAAAGTTTGACTGTCATGTCATTCCGAATGGTGATTCAAAAAGCAATACCAACTTAATCTTAAATGATTTAGCTGTTGCGGCGGCGGATACGTTTACCTTTTCAGCAGAAAGATTAATATTAGAAGCAGGAGATAGGGTAGTTTTAGTAAGTGGTTCACCTACTAATCTATCAGCTACATTGAGTTTTTTGGAAGTTTAAATGAGTTTTATTAAGAGACAATCGTTACATCAGAGGAAAGTAGGAGATAAAACCTTCGTACTTACCGCTGATGGTAACATGGAAATGAACCTCGAAGAGGGGAAAACATTTAATGTTGATGGTAATGTAAAAATAACCGGGGATCGATCAGGTCCTAAAACACAAAATGTTTTTTATGTTTCAGAAGATGGAAGCGATACCAATGATGGACGAAGTTCAGATAAAACTGGAGCTTTTGCAAGTGTAAAAAAAGCCGCAGAAACTGCTCCTTCAGGATCGCTTATTATTGTTGCACCGGGTGATTATTTAGAAGATAATCCTATTACACTCAAAGATTTTGTAACAATATCAGGACAAGGCGAACTACGTAACACACGTATTTTTCCAAAGAATAACACAAGCGATTTATTCTTAATGGGTAACGGTTGCTACTTATTCCAAATGACATTTAGAGGTTTACGTTATCCAGGATGGTGTGCTAAGATACGTCCAGGTGCTTTAGTTACAACATCTCCATATGTGCAAAACTGTACAAACATGAACGGTCCTTGGTTAAACGATGGTACAGAGTTTATACCATTTGAAACAGTGCAAATTGAAGGAATAGAACCAGGTGCTAGACCTTTAGAACTAGCTGACAATCCTACACTTCCAGTAGGTAAACAAGTTAATATTACTGGTGGCGGAGGCGGTATACTTGTTGATGGTGATGAATATGATCCAGCATCTCTTGTTTTCAGTTTCGTTGCAGATGCATTTACACAGATTTCACAAGGCGGTATTGGTTTCCACATTACAAACTTTGGTTATACACAGATTGTTTCTTGCTTCTCGGTGTTTTGTAGCACAGGCTTTTTAACAACAAAAGGCGGATACTTATCTATATCAAACTCGGTTAGTGACTTTGGTACAGAAGGCGTAGTTGCTGATGGATTTTATCCTATTGCATATACCACTGCTAAACCTGCACAAGATTATTTTTCTAGTGTTGCAAGTATTAGTATTGATTTTGATGGTACAGGTTATACAAGCACACCAACAGTAACATTTAGTGCGCCTGAAGCAGTCGGAGGCGTAACTGCAACTGGTACTGCACAAGTTGATTTAACAACAGGTAAAGTTGCGGCAGTAAGTATTGTAGAGCCAGGTAGTGGATATAAAGCAGTTCCTACAGTAACATTTAGCGGAGGTGGTGCTTCAGTACAAGCAACAGCAGATGTTAACTTAAGAACAAACGGTACAATCATTATATCAAGTTTACGAGATAAACCACAAACAGGTAGTGTTATTAAGTTTGATGGTGATAGTAACTATTATTATATTACAAGTAACACAATATCTGTTGCTCCTTTTACATACAATGAAGAAACATGTAAGCGTGATGTAAGAAGAATTATTGATGCTGTAACAAGTGATATTGTTATGGGAACATATTACCAATCAACAGCGGCCGCTACTAGCTATCTTAGAAGTACATCAGCAAAAGTTATTTTAGATCAGTTAGCACCTACAGTATATGCGATTGAACAAGTACGTGACGAAATGAAAGCTCTAACCAGTAACTTGGCAATGAGAGAAGAAATAGATCAACGCATTGCAATTATTACTACAACACTTAATGCTGGAGATAGTAGTGCTACTGAGTTTCTAGGAAGTGATTACTTAGGTTCACTTAATGATTTATCAAGTATTGATCCAGAAGTTATACAAGCAAAAGATAATGTATTACAAAACAGAGATTTTATTTTAGATGAAATATCAGCTTATATAAATGATCAGTTTACAGAACTAAGTTATAATCAAGCATGGTATGAAGAAGATATTTTAGAGTTTTTAAATGCATTAGCTGAATATATTCCACTTGGTGGAGATCATTTAATAAACAGATCTGCACGTGAGTTTAGAACTAGAACACGTTTTAAAGACTTATATGTATCTAGTTTTGATTACCTTAGAGGGTTGGTAAATGCAATAGCAAACGTTGCAGGCGATGCTACATCGTTAGCACGTTCAAACGAAGCATTCAACAGATTAATAAACATAGTAGATGATGGTGATAGTGCTTCTATTACAACTACATATGTTGAACATGCAGGTGCCGCACAGAACGGCATAGATGCAAAAGATCATCTAGTTGCAAACAGAACATTTATTATAGCAGAATTTATTGCATATCTAAACACCCTTGATGCTACCTTAACTTATACACAATCAGAATGGGAAGCATACGTTGGTAACTTAATAGATGCTTTAACTTATGATATTTTATACGGTGGCAACAGTGCAACAGTGCAAGAAACAAAATATATCTTTAATGCTGTTACTTGGAGTAGTTATACAGCAACAAATATCCAAGCATTTGAAGATGCTTTTGCAAGAGTTAGATTTATTATAGGACGTATTGTAAGAGGACTTACTGTAACAAAAACACCAGCTAATGCTTCAAACCAAGACTTGACTAGCGACAATGCAACACAAGTTGAAGCAACTACATTAGACGGATTGGTTCAAAATCTTGAACTTGTTATTGACGAGCAAGCTCTTACAAACTTAGCAACTAAAACTTATCCTACAACTGACGATGAGGCGGCAGGACAACAAAATAGTAAACTTGCATTACAACCACAGATATCAACATTTATAACTAATACAATAGCTTACAACTTAACTAACAATCCAAACTTATCTTATAATGTAGAAAAATGTAAAAGAGATGTTGGTTATATTGTAGAAGCAGTTTATATTGATGCACAACTAGGAACTAATCATAATAGTATTACAGCAGGTTTAGCATACTCAAGAGCAAACACTGCCTACTTAAACACTGAACAAAAACCAGCAACTATTATTGCATTAAGAGAAGCAAAACGATTAACTGTATTAGCGGCAAACGGCGAAGCGGCATTTCAAACTAAAGTAGGCGATTTATGGGATAACGTATTTGACATTATAGAGTTTGGACAACTACCAAGCGAAGGTTTTGAATATCCTGAACCAGGTCCAGCAAGTACACAATTAATAAATGCACATAGCCAACTTGTTGCGAACAAAGAATTTTTAAAAGCTGATGTTGTAGCTTATATTAATAATAACAACTTTACATATAGTGAAACTAAGTGTCGTAGAGACACAGGATTGATTATAGATGCGGCAGGTAATGATGCATTGCTTGGCACAAACTATAATGCTGTAACTGCTGGTTTGGCTTATCAAAGAGCTAACAGTGCAAAAGTTTTAAGTGATCAACTTACCGAAACAGTGGCGGCTATTACTTTTGCAAAAGGACAATCTCAAACAGCAGTAAACAGTGACGGAGCAACACAAACAGCAGTTGGCGCGGCATTTGACGAAGTAATAGATATTTTACAAAATGGCGTTGGAAATGCTGACACACTTACATACACTAACCCATCTGGTGCAACCGCAGGTCAAATACAAGCAAAAGATCAGCTTATTAACAATAGAGACTTCTTAGCGGCAGAGGCAGTAGCATACATACAAAACAACTATCAGAACTACTCATTTAGTCAATCTAAATGTGAAAGAGATGTTGGATTAATAATGGATGCTGTAGCACTTGATGTTGCATTAGGTACAAACTATAATGCTGTAACAGCAGGACTTGCATATCAAAGAGCAAGTAACAAAAATCTACAAGATAATCAGTTAATACAAACACTAGCATCTTTAGGAGAGCTGAAAAAAGAATTAGTATTACTTGGCCTTAGCGATGCCGCGGAACCAAAATCAAATGCGGCTATGGACGAGATAATAGACATATTGGGTAATGGTGTTATAAGCACAGATATTTCAGCAGATACAATAACATTTACTAATCCTGTAGGAGCAAGTCAAGATTTAATTGATGCTAAAGATCAACTGCAAGCTAACAGAGAATTTATAGCACAAGAAGTACTTGCATATGTAAATGCAAATAATCCAAAATATGATGTATCAGCGGCAACTTATAATCAATCAACTGGAGACATGGTTCTTACAATAGGATCACATAGTTATACAACAGATGATTATATTAGACTAGGAAAAGAATCTTTAGCTTTTAGCTGTACATACGGACAAGGTGCTCATACATATGTAGGTGGAACTGTATCAAATGCAATCACTATTACAGCTGGAAGCGTACAAAAAGATGTAACAGATGCAACGTACAACTATGCTACTGGCATATTAGAAATGACTATTGGCGCACACAGTTTTACAACAAGCGATACTGTAACTATTGGCGATAACAAATTAACATTTACTTGTGATGCTGATAGTAATGCTACACAACATACATATCCAAGATCAACTGATCCAGCAAGCGGAAATGCATTAGCTATTACAGCAGTTACAGGAACTACAATATCAACTAACGTAGGTATTATTGATGCGTCAACTAGTTCAACTAAAAAATATCCACGTAACAATACAGATCCTGCTTATAATGCTAACCTAAAAATAACTGCAACAGGTGGTACTACTATTACTGTTAATGTAGGACCAAATACAACTAATCCTACTGCACACACATTTGAATCTGCAACACCAGGTGCAGTTACAACTGGATACAATCAAGATAAGTGTTTACGAGATGCAAGATACCTAGTTGATGCTTTATCACATGATATTTTATATGGTGGTAACTTTGCAATAAGAGTTGTAGCTCAAAGTTACTTTGATGACGGCACTCCACAGTTACCAAACTCACAACAAAAAACAGCTATTGTAAATGCATTTCAGCATGTTGCAACAAATGTTATTGGTGACATTGTACAAAATATAGCAGTCACACCAACAAGAGAAAGATTTACACCTGCCGCAGGAACAACATATGATCCAAACACAGGCTTGTTAAAATTAACAATTGGTTCACATAACTTACAACTAAGTGATTTGATTAAGATTGAACCAAACGGAATTACGTTTACTTGCTTAACTGATCCAAGTTCACCTAAAACATATCCTAGAGCTACTGATCCAGCAATACAAAGATCATTTACACCTGCCACAGGAACTACATATAATCCTGCAACAGGCGAACTAGTTTTAGAAATTGGCTCTCACAGTCTAACAACAAATATGCAAGTTGTGATTGCTCCAAACAGCATGATATTTACTTGTACAACTGATCCAAGTAAACCTAAACAGTATCCTAGACGAACAGATCCAGCACATAAAAACGGACTTGATATTACCGCAGTTACAGCAACAACAATCACTGTAAATGTAGGAATTTCGTCAGATATATCAACTCATACTTTTGTAACTGCAAAAACAAATTCAGTTACAACTGGATTGTTACCTATCACTGCATTAGACGCAACATCTATTACAGTTGACGTAGGTTCATCTTCAGATGTCACTGCTCATACTTGGGTAAGCTCAGTTACTGATTGTGTATCAGCTGGAAACTTTACTGTACAAGATACATCAAATGATCCTGCAAGTAGTTCAGAAGTTTCAGCATTAGAAGGTGATATAACTATTGTTACAGATGCTATAACTGCAAACACAGCATCAGGTTTACCAGCTGAAGTGTTACCAAGTGTAACATGGGCGGCAAGTGATTTGCAACAAGCATACAATACTATAAAAGGTAACAAAACACAAGTACAAGAAAACATTATTATCTTTATTGCAAATAGTTTTCAATCATATACACATGATGAAGCTAAATGTCGTGCAGACGTAGCTTTAATGATTGAAGCTGTAGCTTACGATGGAGTTATTAATACAAACTATAATCAAGTAACTGCTGGACTTGCATATCAACGTGCTAGTAGCACTTACTTACAAAGCAACCAAAAGTTACAAACTGTTAAAGCAATAGAATATTTAAGAGACGCTATTGATACAAGCGGATATGGACTTACAAGCACATACAAAACTAGAGTAAAAGCTGGCTTCAACGAAATATTAGATATTATTAACAACGGCGTTGTAAGCACTGATACTTCAGCTGATGCGTTAAACTTTCCAACAAGCGGATTAAACGGTGAATATGATAAAGCTGTTACACAGCTACAAGCAAACAGAGATTATATGGCGGCTGAAACAACAGCATTTGTAACAAACAACTATCCTTCATTAAGTTTTGATTCAGCTAAATGTGCAAGAGATGTAAAATATATTGTTGATGCAATATGTTATGACATTATGTATAGAGGTAATAGAGGAAGTAAACAAGCCGCTGAAAGTTATTTTGTTGGAGCGGCTAGCCAGTTAGGACCAGGACAACAAGCCGCAACAGTAGCGGCATATCAAGAGCTTGCGAACGTTATTAAAGATGTTTGTCAAAATATAAATCATGGTAGTGATGAACAATCAGCAGTAGTGCAAAATACAAGTAATCCAGGCTCAGATGTAACAACTGCTAACGAAGCAGATGCTTTGTTACAAATTGTTGAAGATGTTATTACAGCAGGAAATATATCAGGATTACCAGCAGATGATAATCCAAACATAACTTGGACAACTGCTTCATTACAAGCTGACTTTGCTTTGTTAAATGATACAGCAAGAATAACAAGTTACCAAGATGATGTTGCAAACTTTGTTGATACAACATTCACAAGAAACTTTACTTTTGATTCAGCAAAATGTAATAGAGATACAAAATACATTGTCGATGCTATTACATATGATATTTTATATGGCGGTAACAGTGCAACACACCAAGCGGCACAAGCCTACTTTGTAGGAGCAACAAGTCAAGTTGCTGGACAACAGCCAGAAACAGCGGCGGCATTAGATTGGGTAAACACACTACTTGGCGATGTATTACTTGATCGCATTTATGATGATCCAGAGCAAGGAAGCGAAGGACAAGACGTAAGTGGAGCAGGCGCGGCTACTTCAGCTGAAGTTACAAAAGCAGGCGAGCTACTAACTATATTCCAAAACGTTATTAAAGACGGAGTTGATCAGTTACCTACTGAAACATTCCCAGATACTACATGGGCAAGTGCTGGAGCTCAATCAGCTGTAGCAAACTTACAAACACAAAAAGCAACAATCATAGATGCAACTATACAAGATCTTGAAGATAACTATAATGCATTTACATATGATCAAGATAAGTGTGCAAGTGATACAGGACAGATTATAGAAGCAACTGCGTTTGATTTACTTTACACAGGTAACATTGCAACACTTACATCAACGAATGCATACTTCTTAGGAACAGCTCAGTATCTTCCACCTGAACAGGTTACTGTTACAGTGGCGGCTTATACACACTTACAAGATGTAGCTGTGAAGTGTATTGAAGGAGTTGGTGTAACACCACAGACAGGAAATACAGAAACACAAGTATTAGGTGGTAGTTATGGTACAAGCGTAGAATCAACTGCGGCAAGTGACCTAATCAATATTACAAAAACTGCTATACAGAATCAAACATTAGTTGGTACACCAAGTCAACAGTTTCCAGATTTTAGCTGGTTACCACAGACTACTAGAAGTGCCGCCGCATTGATGTTAGCAGAAAAAGCAAATATTCAAACTGGCACTATTACTTTCATTAACAATAACATTTTAGGCTTTACTTACAATATAGAAAAATGTAAAAGAGACACAGGATATATTGTAGATGCTGTAGTATATGATTTAATGTATGGTGGTAATAAGCAATCACGAAGAGCAGGATTGGCATATTATAGTGGTGCTATACTTGGTGCGGCAAAAGTAGGAAATACTGATCAAGTTGACATTACTGCATACAGCTATTACTATTTAGGTGATATACTTAACAAAATTGCACAGAACGAAACTGTTACTCCAAGTTTTGGTAACGTTACTTCACAAGTGTTAAGCACACCAGATGCAGACACAACTGTTGGTGCATCGTTAGAATTATTAACTGATAGACTTGCATTAAGTGTTCTTCAGGGATATACCACAGGATGGCAAGAACTTGATCATAATCATGAACTAGGAAGCAGTGTATACAATACAGAAAGAATCACTATCAAGGCCGCTACTGAAACTATTGTTAATACATCTATAGCGGCTCTCAATGCTAACTTTGGTGGTACAGCAGAAATAAACGTATTCCCAGGTGTAATATCTGTAGAAACATCACAAACAGCATACTTGTACAATGTTTCAACTATATCAACATCAGGACATGCATTTGAGTATGTTGGTGCAGGTGTAACATATAACGCATTGCCATTCTTTGGTGGAACAGCAATAGCTGAAAACGAAATAATAGAACGTAACCAAGGTAGAGTTTTTGCTGGTGGTACAGTAGATCAGATTGGTAACTTTAGAGTTGGTAACTTCTTTGGTGTAAATGCTCTAACTGGTGCTATAACATTAAATGCAAATGAGATTGACTTATCAGGTCTAACAAGTGTAGGTCCTTTCATTAGAGATGGTATACCAGTTGGTGTAGAACTTAAAGAAGTAAGTGACAATGCAGGACTTATATCTAGCATTGGTACACAAGATTTTAACACTGTACCTACACAAAAAGCTGTATCTACTTATGTTGAAAACAAGTATTTAAATAAACTTACAGGTGGAACAGTAGCAGGTAACTCAACGTTTAGTATAGACGTAACTATTGACGGTAACCTTATACTTACAAATAATGACTTAGCTGTACAATACGGTGGTACTGGTAACAGTACGTTAACACAAAACGGTATACTATATGGTAACACTGCTAATCCAATAGCAGTAACTGACCAAGCAGGAACATCTGATCAAAGTAACAGTTTCCAAGTTCTAACTGTGACAAGTGATGTAGATAAGACTCCAATATGGACTGACACATTAGATGGAGGTTCGTTTTGATAGCTTGGCATAAAAGACAAATAGAATATTGGTGTGATAAACTAGGCATAGGTTGGTATGGCATAGCTTGGATTTCTTTCACAAAAGGTGTTATACTTACAATACTTGTAGACTACATGTTTTTCTAATAAAGCTGTCAGTTTTACTCCTATCATAAATACATTATAGCGATTTCTATCGCATAACTTAGGGCGTCTATATAGACCTGACCCGTACCTAAATAGGAGGCGTGCCTTATGGCAACTACGATTAAACACAAGAGAAGTGCGGTTGCGAACAAAAAACCAACCATATCACAACTAACTTCCGGCGAACTTGCAATCAACACAGCAGACGGTAAAGTTTTTCTTTTAAGAGATGATAATACTGTTCAAGACATAACTAGACGTATTTTTGATAACGATACAGAAATATCTATTACCGATCAAGGCGATAGTGCTTCTGCAGAAATACAAATGAAAATAAACGATCAAGACGTTTATAATGCTACAACAGCAGGACATAACTTTACTGCACCAGTTGACGTTGAAAATGCTAACACATTAACCTTTAGAGAACTTACTGCATCAGGTGATGATGGTGTATCATTAAAAGCACCAGATACATTAGATAATGGATACTCAATGACACTGCCTCCGTCATTAGGTACAATAGGGCAACTTTTAGCAGTAGATGGTTCAGGTAACTTATTTTTCCAAGATGCTGACGTATTTGGCGGTAACGTTATATACGTATCAGCTGAACAAGGTGATGACGCAAACGATGGACAAAGTGCTCCGGTAAAAACTGTTAAAAGAGCATGTAAACTTGCATCAGCATTAGTTTACAATGCAGATGGAACAATCAACTTTAAGCGTGTAAACATTAAAGTTGCGGTTGGAGACTACACAGAACAGAACCCTATTATTGTTCCAGACAACACTGTTATTAAAGGTGACGGTTTACGTGGTTGTGTGATTCGTCCTGCTAATGCTAACCGAGATATGCTACGTGTACGTAACGCATGTTACTTTGGTGAATTTACATTCCGTGATGGTGTAGACGAAAACTTTGTACCAACTATTACAGCAGACTATGCTGTTTCGTTTGATGATCCTTTTGATTCAGCTATTACTGATAGATCGGAGTATACTAACTTACCTAACACAAGACCGACTATTACTACTTCACCATATATTCAAAACTGTTCCATACTTTCATTCTTAGGTATGAATGGTGCTAAGATTGATGGTAGTAAAGTTGAATCTCCAAACGTTCCGTTCTATGGAATCGAAGCAGAAAATCCAGTAGTTGGTGCTATACCTGAGCAAGGTAAGTCAATGGTTGCTAACGCCTTTACTATTCTATCATTTGGTGGTACAGCATGGCGATTAACCAACGATGCGTATGCACAGATCGTGTCTTGTTTTGAAATCTTCCTACTCAACGGTGTTTACTGTCAGTCAGGCGGATATTGTTCTATTACCAACTCTGCTACAAACTTTGGGCTATATGCTCTTAGATCAAGTGGATTTTCACCTAAAGCATTCTCGTTTGATAGAAGTTTTGTTACAGCAACAGGACAGAGTGAAGGTAAACAAACTCTAAGTATTGTAGGTATTAACAGAGATACACCAGTTGAAGAATTTGTTTTAAGATTTAGAGATTCAGAATATAAAATAGCACATGATTTACTTAGACTGAATAAGGATATTATTGCTGATGATACTGTAACTTGGATAAACGCACAAATAGCAGGAGCATCATCTAGTATATGGGCTGGTTACACATATGATGAAGCAAAGTGTAGAAGAGATACACAATTATTGTTAGATGCAATAAGATATGACTTATTATTCAACAGTAACTATAGATCAGTAAGTGCGGCACTAAGATATTTTAGCCCTAGCTTTTCAAACTTTGCAAGCCAAAAAGCACAACACATTGCGGCTTTTGCACAAGCAAAAACATACACTGCAAACTACATTACCGATGCTACTGCTACATCAAGAGCAAACGCATTGTGGGATGAAATTATTGACATACTGACTAATGGTGACGCTAACACTGTTCCAGGAGATAGTGTTGCCGCGGCATACACTAGACCAACTCCAACTGGTGGAACTACAAATGCTAGTGATAGTGGGTTTGCAAATGCTGTAGCACAGGTTATTGCTAACAAAACATTTATTATTAAAGAAGTAACAGCATGGATCAATGTGCAAATTGCAGGCGGTATTGCTCCGTTTAGCACAGGATTTATTCACCAAACAGCTAAGTGTGAAAATGATGTTGG
>CEUH01054326.1_pt1 | contig 12955 bp, 12 predicted proteins | sample 356461 | NCBI WGS metagenome assembly CEUH01 (sample SAMEA2623275, study PRJEB7988) | marine metagenome | isolation source: saline water (ENVO:00002010), including
CTCTGCCGCACCGCTAAAATTAGTGTATTGATTATCTTGATGTCCTTCTGCAATAAGGCTACCATCTTCTTTGATTTCGGAAATGGCAATTGCTTCGTCTACTGGGCCGACCATATCTTTCACTCTCTCTCTCGACTATATAAAGATTACCTTATCATTGCATACTCATTCCTACAGGAGGAAGCACCCTTTGTCCCAATGGATTTCCAAGTTCATCGACAGTTGGCATGGTTAGAGGTTCGGGAATAACTGTGTCACCGAAGATGGAAGCAGTGTTTTTCAAAACACCAACACCAGAGTAAGTAGGAGACATAGCCAAGTCAATAGGAGGCTCGGCTAGGGTGAAGTTTCCGAAGGCCATATCAGCACTTGCATTTAGAACGTTTCCTTCCGACTGAATGAATTCAGTTGGTTGAGTTTCACGCACGGCCATATCCATCGAGGAACGACTGGTGAAACAATGGGATACAACCCGTTGCGAAATGAGTTTCTTCTCTTCGTAAGAGATGGTGTCGCTTTGTTCGACGGCATTAAGGAATCGATTGCGAGCGTTTGGACCTGTAAACTTTAGTTTGACTCCAGGGTCAGTGACAGAATAAGGGATGAATAACAGGAATCTCTTTTCAACTGTTTCAGGCTTGTAAAGCGCCCAAGTAGCCGTACTAGGTTCGTAAGCCAATTGATACGAACCAACCGTAGTATCCAAGAGTGTGTCACCACATTCAGGTCCTGCATCTACTACATCGGGAACGACAGGACGTGGTTCAGTTGCGCCGACGATGCCGAGCGAAATACCGAGCAATTCTTCGGTAGATGAAATATCACGAGGCAAAGCACGAAGTTCATATTGACGACCTAGTGTTTGACCAACACCATACATAGCCGATTCCATAGGATTACGCTTTAGGGCGTTTTGAATAGCGCCATCGAGTTCCATCATACTACTACTTCCACCGTACCGTTATTTAAAGATATTCATTTTTCGCACCCTGTCCGCATCGTCCCAACCGAGAATGGCTTCAACAATTGAAGGGCGCAAATCCGAGAAGGAATTCACCTTACCTGCATACATCCAATCAGTATACGTGTTAGCATAAGAGTTCCATAGGATTTCGTTCGCACCTAAGAAAACTTCTATACTACGTAGGCTCGGAATTTGATATTCAGGGCCAATAAATCCTAAGAAACGGAAATCTGTCTCATACGGGAACGCATCGAAGGTTTCCATACTGTAACTCCCTGCAAAAGAGGATTCGATTTCTTCGTAAACTATCATAAAAACACCTAATTCCGCAGGATTACCCGTTAAGTGATTACTACACGTAAAAACAACGGCCGTCGCAGGATACTCTTCGGAAACAGGCAATAAGTCGAGATATTGCCCTGTATTGATTTCGAAACTTTCCTTATCAAGCCAATAACCATCACTGTACCAGGCCTTTTCCGTTTCAGGAATCTCTAATGGTCGATAATATTGAATGATTTCGGCTCGGTCTTCATCGAGGCCACTCGGTTTAAAATTACGAGCAACATACTTAAGAATGGCTTTGGCTAAGTCATCGAAATTAGCCATTTGTCCCACGTATTTAACATTTCCTGCTCCGTAAACAGCATCAATGTGATTGAATTCGCCTCGTTTTTGCATTTTTTTAATTTGCTTTCTTCCTCGGACTTCTCCTAAATCGACGTACTTATTAATTCTTAATCCCCAAATATCTTCTACGAATTCATTTTCAGCGTAAACGACTTCAACACCCAAGAGATTTTTCGGCGACTCTTCACTCATACCTTTAGGAACAGGTCCCAAATGATACGTTGTAAACATGAGGAAAAAAGATAAACCAGCATCGAAATCAGGACTTTGGTTTTCATCAGGATAGAGTTCTTCGGCTATAAGCCACACACCGTCTTCATAACCAACTTCGAAATTCTTTGGAATATCAGTTAGAGTTGCGGAAGTCAAGCCATTCCCCCCTGTTCCGCTCCGAAAGCGTAATCGTCTCGACCACTTTCTCTCCAACGACGATACGCTTCTTCTTCATCATCGTAGTAATCATCACCTTGATGATAGTAATCGTCATCGTCTCCCCATTTCAATTCATAATATTTATCTACTAAATTACTTTTTAAATCACTAGCGTATCGGATGATACCTAAAAACTCTCCATCTTCATATCGTTCACAATCCGCAAAGTAACTACAAACCGCCTCTAAATCAACAATTTCCATCCATCCATCTCGACTTGTATCGAAATCTACGTAAACTCTAATCAGTTCGGAATTATAGAGCCTATCATCTAAATTTTTACCTCGTTCCATCAAGTTATTATTCTGAAACAAGAAAGTTACACCTTCGTACGCAGGTCTAATACTAGTCACATCACCATACCAAAGCAAAAATTGCTCTTGGGTAATCCAAGTTTGCATTTCTTCCGACCAAAAACTAGGGTAGTTTCGAGGCATTGCAATCGGAGTGTTATCAACCAAACAATCACCTCCGTGCATACATAAATGCCACGAGAGATGAAACGATGGCTCCACCCACCAATACACTAAGGCCACGATAATCTTTAGTCTTTTCTTCGGACAATAGGGAAAAGGTTTCTTCGGCATTGAACGGAGTGAATGCTTCAATCTCGGCTCGCAAAGAAACAGGCGTTGACTCCGCTAAAAGTGTCTTAACGGTTTCTTCGGCATTTTGGCCACGATAATTCTTCTTACTCCACATAGCAGCGGCTAAAGTTAAGTCGTGAGCCGAAGGCGCTGCGAAGCCTGCTAAGGACATTTCCGCACTTAAGGTTTTCACGGCGTCGTTCATACTACCTTGTTCGGAAAGCCATGATACGAATTCGCTTAGTTTCATAGTTTGAACTCGATGGGCTTCTTCGGCCGCTAATGCACCTTTGACTGTTTCAGCCGCTAACGGCTCTTGAATTGGAACGTGAAGTGGTGCAACTTGAGGGGCGGTCGGCACAGGAAACTCAGATTCAGTAACTTCGCCAACGGCGACATCAACAGGCTCACTTGGCTCGCTCGCAGTCGGAGGCAAATCTACTTCCATTTCAACAGGGGCTTCTTCAACAGGAGTTTTTGTAAATTCCTGCTTCAAAGAGGCCAAACCTTCGGAAAGTTCTGAGTCCATGCTTAGTTTTACATGGTTCAGTTATTTAAAGGCTTTGTCTGTAGCGACAAAAGTTTTCCAAAATCCTTTGGAGCGCGACAAGACCAAGTTCCATCACGGTTTTTCTCTTCCGACCAGGCGGTCAAAACATGACCTTTTCGAGACACCACATAACAAAAAACTAGTTTAGGATGTGATTCTTGGTCAACGACGGTAATATCTCGCAAATAATGAGAATCAGTTGGCGTTGAAGCCGTGATAATCTCGGACTCTTGCCACAGATTTATCAAGTTAGTTAGTCGAAGTTTCGGAATAGTGACGTTTTGTTTTCCCGAGGCAACATCACGTTTGATGCCACGAGCGTAAAGTTCTGTTTTATGTTCGGCGGAGACCTCGTGCGGATATCCCATTTGAATTCGAGCCGTTGCCGTTAGTTTGAGTGGCTTTTTCGGACTCGACATTTGTTGAACTTGACGTTGGAAAGCAGGCAATTCATCCGTAAACCAAGCAGGCCAATAAACGGCTCGATGATAATAGTAAAATGGAACTGCATCTGTTTGAACATCTAAGTAGAAATCACCGATGGTAAAACCTGTCATGCTCTAAGAGTAATCAATCACCCATATAAAGGCTTTCACTTTTTCATAGAGTGGTAAACTAGTCCAAGACCTGCGACAAAGGCTGTGATACCTAAGACGTTTCTACCACCAAGGCGACTCATGGCTTCGGAAGCCTTCGTGTCAGGGTCAGGTCCTTCTCGACTACCGTCCCATTGCAAGACACCTTGTCCCGAGTCGGGCGCGGAATTGGCTGAACCAAGTGCACCAACGCCAACTTGATTAGCAGTTAGAGCATCGGGGAAGTATTGGTCACCATAGAGAGAACCATCATAGTTCATTTCCGCCGATTGTACGAAGACATCGGACGGAGGAGCGGACGGAGAATCAACATTGACAATATCGAAGCCAGAGAGGGTAGAATCATCTAGTGGGTCATCACCTGTTGGGTTTTCATTTGTTACCGTAGCACCAGAAGGCTCGGCTCGTCGTTCTTCCTTTTCACAACCACATGCTTCGAAAGTTTCCGAGTGCTTAGTGCACCAATTTTCAGCCATAAGGTCTTGTCCGAAGTTAGAACCACTACCGACTACTCCGAATTCAGCGTTCTTTTCCGCCATACCCTTAGCCACAGCGTTACCAACAGTTCGTTCCCAAGAGGAAATCTTACCGTCTTTGTTTCGGTCAGCCTTTACAGGGTCGAAATCAGGGTGGTCTTCCGCAAACTTAATATCGTTTGGAGGTGCGGAGGGAGAATCAACAGAAATGATTTGGTCACCAGTACCTGCGGAACTTGGTTCAGCAGTTTGAGGATTCATATCAGTAGAGAAACTACCCATAGGAGTGTAGTCATCAGGGGAAGTCATAGGAGACTCGGCTCGCTTGCGTTGTCGAAGGTATCGTTCCATACCTGAACTCCTCATGTCACGGTCGTCACGAGTCATCTCCGCACGTCGGGCACGACGAGATTTATTAGCCATACCTCGCTTGCCGTATTTGGCACGGCCAATCTTAGCCGCTGTAGCATCGCCAATCTTTTCGGCTTCTTCACGACTCATACCTTTTTCAACGTACTCGTCTTCGATTTCTTTTGACAATCGGTCGAATTTAGATTCAGCCATCATACGGTTGCCACGGTCCATTGTACCGACTCGAGAGTATTTCCTTCGTCCCATACTTCGTTCCATACCCGCCGACTCATCTCGTCGGTCACTCATAGATTGACTGTGAGAGCCACGATGACTCATTCCAAGAGATTCATCCATACGGTCATTATATCCTTGGCCTTCAAACATCATACGGTCATTCACATCCATGGTACGAACACTTGCATCGGGTCTTCGACCCATTTCCTTTTCCATACCTCTTGACATGTTTCTTCGGTCACGCATGGTCATGTCTCCATGATGTCGACTGCGATTTCTCATACCCATGCTTTCATCAAGACGGTCATCATACCCTTGTGCTTCACGAACGAAGTCACCAAGGTGTCCTTGACCAGGCTTAAGGTTAGCATTAGGAGTATATCGGCGTCGGTCAGCAGAGATACTTCGGCCACGGTTGGTTCGACGTGTTTGTCGTCCCTTACCATCATAGTGAACGTAATCATCACCCTCAATAACTCGGTGAGCGTAATTATGTTTGGCTTCGGCTCGCTTGGAAATAGTTTCGGCTAGCCATTGACCATCGGAAACAGGAGTAGGGTTGATTCCTTCTACTGCCTTGCTTGTTTCAGCAGAGATATTGTCAGATGCGGATTCGGAACGGAAAGTTTCAGCCGCTAAAGTTTCAGCATATCCTGTGGTAGTGTAATTCTTTCCACTTGTCTTTTGCTTACCCATATTACGCCTCATTTGCATCATATTTTTCTTATTACGAGAACGGTTACCACGTCGAAGAGTTCGCTTACTTGGTTTTTGTCTCGGAGCAGCGAATGTTTCAGCCGACATACTTTCTACCGTAGCCATATCAGCCTCGTTAACACCTTCAATGAAACTTACAATTTGGTCTTCTTTTTCTTCCTCACTCTTAGCCGCAATGATTTCCGTTACAATGAAGTCGTCTAAGTCCATACCAGGAACAAGATAAGACCCTGGTTGATTAACTGCAAATTCGAATGGATACGCCTCACCAATTACCTCATCACTACCTAAAGCGATTTCTTCTCCTTCAATCACAACCATGGTGGGTTGGTCGACATTGTCAACCATAATAGAAGTAGGGCGGAAATCGTGAGCATCCTTCTTCCCGATTTCGAAATAAAGTGAAGCGTGATAAGCCTCACCATCACTGACCTTTTGCCAATTCACCTTATCAGGTGATACAATACGAGAATCTTCATAAACTTGACGGTCTCCTGACCAAGAATCATTGGAGAATGTCCACCAATCTTGGGACCAAATATATACTGCGAAAACTTCTTCCATAATCAATCACTTACCTTAACGTCTATATAAAATTATCTCTCCCTTGCCCATACCAGGTGCGGATGGAATTCCACGAATCGAGTCGTCACTAATCTTTAGTAAAGTGTAGTCTTGAGACCACTCGACAAGGGTCTTCGTAGCACCAATACCAGTCATACTATCTGTACCGTAGTAGGAACTGTTTTCAGCAGGGGAGATTTGTTGTCCAAGTCGACCATCATATGAGAAAGCCGATGAAACGACAGGATTGTCGCCACCCAAAGGACTGGGAGGCATTGAAGGAACTTCTTGGAAAGGAACATTTACACCCGATACTTGGAATGGAAAGTTGTGACCTTGTTCGGCAGGTGCTTTACAACATGGTGTACGTCCTGAATAATCAACAGGAATCATTGTACCATCCATAAAGCGGGCTTGCACAGATGGGTCGTAACTAGTAGGGTCAATGTGATGCATCAATTTCAAAGGACGTAAATCATAATTATTGTATTCTTGACCAGGTGCCAAAGCGTTAAACGTCTTTTGTTCGGCGGCTCTAACATCTAAAGTACTAGTAGGAACTCCTGTTGCAGGTGCAACTTCTTTGGCAGTGACTTCATTCGTATCAACAAGGTCATCACGCTTAAATCCTAGCAAGTTTCCTAAGCGACTCCAAATAGATTGCTCTTGAGCAATTTCTTCTTCGACAGATTCTGCCACAGGTTCGGGTTCATTGGCCTTGTAAGGATTTGGATTCATGGGTTGAACGTCGATAACACCAGGTCCGTAAGGAAGTGTATTAACGACGGGACCTCCGTGAGTAAGGTCTAAGGCTTGATAGCCCATGAAACTTTGACTCAACGATGTCGGAATGATGTCCGCAGTCGAACCTGTCAACTCGATAAACATGGTTTGATAGTCGGCGTCAGTTACAACCATACTAAAACCTAAGTCTTTCCGCTATTTAAAGATACCGCCCCATCTAGGGAGTTGCGATGAGTTGGTCACGAGAGGCCGCACCCTTGGCAGCCGACTTTGCATTCGACATTTTAACGATGATATACAGGGAAACTAAAAACATACCCCCATAGATAGTAGTATCTACGACGGCATTGAGTAGAGGGCTCGAAGTCCAAGGTTTTCGACTCATCATAACTAAGCCTAATCCTGCCGCAACAATAATCATGACGCCAAAGGCTCGTGTACTGGTTGGAATAACAACCACGGCACTACCAACGGCATTTGCAATTCTTTCAGCGCGGTCATTTTCCATTTTAATTCTCTTTTCAGTGGCTAATCTATTTAGAGCCGACTTTAAAGTATTAGCATTAGGCCAAACAATTGTAGGGGTTGGAGAGTATTGAAGTTGACCTCGACTGATTTCAACAATGTCAGGATATTGAGTAAAGTCACCATCAGCCGTAGCCAAAATATCTTCTAAAACGGCTTCTTCCGAAGTAAGTCTAACGGAACGAGAAAGACCTGTCTGAGTTAACTGATTTGTATTTGTTCCTGTACCCCTACCACGACTCCGACGTCCACGAATAGGACCTGTTGAACTTGGTTGAGTCACTACCATAACCATTACTTAACCTTGCTGATATTTAAAGTTATTCGTCTAAATATTGAGCAATCAAGTCGCGTCTTTCTCCTTGTAATCGAGTAATGTTATCCGAAGTTGCAATGATACTTCTCTCCGTTGATTCAATATCTCGAGCAATTCTTTCGCGAACCTGCGCTCGAGCGGCTCGAGCGGCTTGATTCACCTTTTCACGAGTTACCTCGGCATCTTCAAGATTTGCTAAACGGGCTTGAGAACGTTCTAATTTAGTTTTAGCATCTCTAATATTTCGCTCTAAGCCAGGTAAGCGAAGTTGTAGTTGAATAATAGATTCTAAAATCGGTTCTAAGGTTTCTAAGTCTTCTAAAGAAATTTCAACTTTAGGAACTGCTCGTTGAGAATTATACAGAGTTCTAAGATTTGTACCCCGACTCGAACTAGGATTATATATGTTTGCCACATCAGTTTCGGTAATAGGATAAGACCAACCCAAAGGAATATCACTTCCTGTGTAGCCAACAAAATTGATATTACGCGTTGTAAGTTCAACGACAATATTTTTCAATTGAATTAACTTCTGTTTGGCTAGGTTGGCTTGACGGCCTGTAAAAGAAGTGATATCGACAACTTTGTCATATTGAGTGTATTCTGGCTTTAGCCCTTCATATACCTTGGAACATAATTCGATGAAATCTAACGGACATTCATCAATAAAACTAGCAATTTGAGCATTTAAATCCGCAACGGCTGATTGAATCTCGTCGCGAAATTCAGAGGCTAGATTGTTATTGAGGATGTAATTGATGATTTCATTTCGAGAATCTAGTTCGTCTTGTCCGAATGGTCCAAAGAATCGCGGAAATCTATCCGACTTAATCGCTTCATAAACAGTTCCAGCCCCATACGAGTACCTTTCAGGAGTTGTAAAACAAAAACTGTAGATGCCATTGTCTTCATCCTTTCCAACTATCCCCGTAACCTTTTTGCTGGCGGAAATAAGTCCTGTTAGAGTTCCAACTTCTGTCTCAAAGACTAGGGGAACGGTGAAAATTTCTTTGATTCTACTATCTTGACCGTTCTCTTGTAAATATTGCAAGTAGTTATTAACAAGAGTTGCAATTCCTGAATAGGAATCAAGACGGGCTGCAGGATATCCTAATTCAATATCTTCAAGTGAATTAGATTTAGACAAAGAACCTGCCACAGGATAATTCATGTAAATTGTCCTGTTTCTATTTTTAGTGTCTATCGCTAAACTAACCTCGCCAGATAATCCTACGTCGAAATAACCTGCAAAGTCTCGAACACTTATTGTTGCACTTTCATCTACCGTTTCCGCATTGATTAAAACTAAGAAATTATTTTTCAAAGTGTTGGTAAATTCGACCCATACTGCCTCTAATTGTTCTCGAGTTAGTAAACACAATTCATTTTCGGAAGCGAAATCGACACTCGCCAAAGAGAGAAAATCATCGATATTTTTTACTTGCAAGAGTGTTTGCAGTTGTCGACCAGCCGAGTAATTAGGATTCAACATATTAGGCCAACTATTAATCAGTCGAATCACATTGCCTTGACTTTGCATCTCTTGCCAAGTTGAACGTCTAGTATACTCTCCCCACGGATTATCTTCAGGGGAAAAATAACGAGCCATACACATTTGTTAGTGTGCTTGATACTTAAAGTTATGGCGTGGCATTAGTCAATAATAGTTGAATCATACGAGTCATGAAATCTTCATTACCCCCAGGGCAATCGGGGTGTCTAAATAAACCCGCATCTAATTCTCGACACGGGTCACGACGTGGGTAAATATACTCGTAAATAAACGGCACCCAAATACGTCGGGTGGCGGCCAACATAGTTACTGTGACGAAACCTGCGGCGGAAAGTAAAATCGTATTCACGGTTTTATCTTTGGCACGAAACATCTTTATCAATCCTCTTTTGGAACAGGAATACCGAGTGCCTTTAAGAGTTCAACAGTTGGTTCTCCTGACTTTCTACTGCCACGCTTAACACTGGCAAGATACGCTTCTTGCAACGCCTTACGTTGCTTTTTAGTTACTGTCTTGGCTAAGTTATCGAATGTTGCTTGAGTCCTATCTAATGCTCTTTGAGCCTGAGCAACCTTACCGAGTTGGCTTGTCATTTGCTTCACAGACTGCTTAAGGGCACGGTCACTACGAATATCCTTCACAGTCGTTGGTACAATACGCATCAGTCCTGCTTTGTCCTCCTTACTCATTCCACGGAACTTACTAAGTAATGCGGTAAGTGTAGTTTCTTGTGTTTGCATGAATTGTTCACTGATGGAACGTCCGCTCATGGCTCTTTCCAAAGCAGGATACTTGTATTTACTACCGTAACTCCTAGTTTCACCCTTTATCTTTACGGCTTCAGAGTAGGGAATCTTTCGAGTTATATCTATGAAAGTCACATCTTCGGGAGATTGTGGAATTACGGCTTCGACAAACTTTTGATAGACTTCTCGTTGCAAATTAAGGTAATCTTGCTCTTGAGCCTCGGTGTATCGAGGAGGAGCCGCTCTCCAATCTACATTAGGTTTAAGTTGCATTACGAATTGAACCGCACGTCCATCGTAAATTCCTCCTCGAGGACCCGTTTGTTGAGTGAACTGAACATAAGATTTAACTTCGGCATCTGCCAGTTCTTGTCGAGTCTTCTTGAGCCAAGCCGTCGTTTCTTCCATCTTCGTCTCGTTTTCATTCTTCAATCTAGCGACACGTTCCTTTTGAGAATCGCGCCAAATTTCCGTGTAAGCGGACAAGGCTTCTTGGAAAATATTAGGGTCGATTAGATTTTGGAACGAAACGGTTTCATTCATAGCCAAAGTTAACAGCCCAAGACTATTAACTCGTGAAGGTCCCTTTTTATATCCTGCTCCAAAATGATAGGGTAATTCATCACTTTCATACAAAGAAAGGCCTTGTTCAAGCAACATTTCTCTAGTAACTTCAACTCTTTCAGGAGCGGATGCACCTCTATTGTAAGTAACATAGGCACAATTACGCCAATCCTTGTGAGCCATAGCCTTGTCAATCCAAGTCGTAAATGGCATGACGAGGTTAGGACCTCTTGGAGCATTATACTCATCCGTCGAACTCATGGCAGGATTTTGTAAAACGACCCATTCGGCGTCGACCGACAAGACATCATCGTAAACTTCTTGATAAAAAGTATTGGCGATAGTCATGTTTCTTAGAAAACTGAGCAAAATACCGAGGGATGCGTCTTCTAACCATGCACGGGCTTCCTCGTTGCCTCTAATCTCTTCTAAGGTGGAAAGTTCTGTGCCTTCATATGCAGGATTTCCGTGATAATATTTCCTTCGATGTTCATCTCTCCAAGCAATACCGACACGAGGAGTTGTGCCGTATTGGGGAGTAGACCAATAGATTTCGATTAGATTATCGAGCCAATCAATCATCGCCATCATGATTTCATCATCAGTTTGTGGAATTTCGCCTAGGTCTCGAGGCCAAAAAGTTGGCGGAAATAGCCCGAAACTAGTACCAGTTAGATTGTCAGGAATGATAGGTTGCCATCGATTACTTCTTTCGTCTCCACCTTCTATTTCTTGGGTTCGACTGTATCGCACAATTGGTTGACGTGTGTAATGATTATCACCAATTACTTTCCAACTGCATTGTGTTCCTGCTATGCCTAAGTTTCTTTCGGGACGCGTAGGTTGACCATATTGATTAGTTTTAGGAATCGTTTTTCCCTCTTCCAACAATTTCATTTGGAAATCACTCAAATACGGATATTGTTGATAGTAGCCCGAATCATTGAATTGATTTTGAAAAACCCAATTCTTAAAGTCGGTAACGTATTTAGAATTAGGGTGGATTGTGAGGGCATTTCGAGTGTATCCCGAAGTGTCAAGGCGTCCTTCGGAAATTTCAATCGCCGTAGAATTATCTGTAATCAATTTATATCGCAATTCCGCCAACATCATACTAAGTGACGCATACTTTTCGTTAGCATCCGCATCTTGATAAGTAAATCCACGCAAGGAAACTGCTCCTGCGAGTTCTTTCATACGTTCACGTTGTTGTTCTCGCTTTAACCAATCCTTATAGGCTCGGGTTCGCTTGTCTTTCGGCATCGGGTCTAATACAGTCATGCTAGAGTCTCCTCGAATTTTGATTGCGTGTCGGGGCGGCATGTTTTAGGGTAAGGGTCACCCCCTTATAACCCTATTGCTTAATTGTCGTCCTCCTCAGTATCGTCGGAGACTTCCATACATTCGCCATCAACACATTCCCAACCCTTTCCATACAAGGCTTCACATCGCTCATCGTCCATGCAATAGTTACACTTCATTTGGTAAGCCGCTTGAAATGTTTCAGCATTAGCGTCTTCTTTAGAAGAGAGACCAACATATCCTGCCGTCATAGTAGAGATAGGGAAAATTAAACCAAATCCACGACTTAAACCTCCACGGAACTTTTCGGGAGCATACCACCACATAAGGCTAAAAATACTACTAAATAAACCAATCCCTGCTAAAACTAATCGATTACGAGAAGTCATAGATTCAGCGTAACGAATTTCGGCAGGTTCACTACAGAAGACTGCTTCGGACGCTAATTCTAGCAAATTCTTATCCATCTTGACTCACCTATTGTGAGCCATATCCGAATCCATAGAGGTGCGCTTCGGCTCCGAAAGAGCGCCCAGGGCTGTTACCAACACCGCCCGAAACAATTGATTGAGCAGAGAAAAGACCTCCGAGGTCACTTTGAGTAACTGGTGGAGTAACTACTTCTTCCTTGATAACCATTGGACGTGCGGCAGGCATGGACTGTAGAGCGGACATAATACCTCCCATATCAGGCATGTTTGCCTTTGGAATTGTACGTTCTTCCATAATTGGAACTGCTTTTTCAGTAGGCGCTATATTCAATTCGGGTGCACCTGTTTGGTCGGGGGCTTCAGGAGAGTAAATCCAAGCGGATTGGTCTTCCATAGTAGAGCGACCGTAGTTTCCTTGAACGACACCACTTGGCGCAAGCATATCTCCATCACCTAGTACCGTATCGAGAGGAGTCAGTTGAACACCTGAGATGTCGATGTCAGCGCCACCCATGAGAGCGGAGTGAGAAGGAAGTGCCGCAAAGTTAGTCGGCAAAACATAAGTATCGACAGGAATTGGACTGTTTCCGAGTTCTACGATGTTTTCAACTTGGTCACGAAGAGAAGTTCCTTCAAGAGAAATGTTATTGATGCTCGCATCAAGCAAAGTCATATCAGGCATAGCAGGCGCACCAGGAAGTACACCCGA
>CEUH01050118.1_pt1 | contig 12916 bp, 13 predicted proteins | sample 356461 | NCBI WGS metagenome assembly CEUH01 (sample SAMEA2623275, study PRJEB7988) | marine metagenome | isolation source: saline water (ENVO:00002010), including
AGTTCAAAACCAGAAAATTATAAGGGGCTTATTAAAAATTTTATTGTTAATAATGAAAAGGCAAAAAAAATCAAGTTTTCAACTGATAGGTGGTGTATTGGTTGTAAAGACGAAACCATGGATATTTTAGGTAAAAGTCTTATAATTCATAAAGGATTTCAAAGAATTAGTTGTGCTGAAATTGTAGAATAAAAATTAGTAATATTCGTATGAATCCATCTTCAAAAGGTTGGCTCAAAAAATTATTAAAGTTCGCGGAAAAAGATAGCGTTAATTCCTTAACGAAACATAAATTTTATAAATCCTTAAAAAATGTAGGTTTTATTTATGGAAGTAATATTTCTATATTAATTAAAAATTTAAGAAAAACTGATTTTACGCAAGAAGAATGTTGTAAAATAAACTATCTATTATCATTGTTTTACATCAATAAAATAAATAAATCAAAAAATGATTTTGAGTCAAATCTAATGGCTTTTTACGACAATATTGGTTTTTATAAACCAAATTTTATCAATGAATTAATTGGTGATGATATTGAATCAATTATTCATAAAAGAATTCAAATTGACAATAATTTATTTTCTAAAAAGTATAGTTTTTTTGTTACTAATTTTTTACTTTTTGTAGACATACTTTCATATGATGTCTTCTTGAAAAACCCGAACATGACTAGGGATTATCAAATGAAAATGGAAAATTATATTAGTGCAATTGTTATCAAATCCTTAAGTTCAAAAAATGAAAAAAGTGATTACGAAATTACTTTAATTAAATTGCTTGAATTATCTCTGAGATCATCTGATATAAAAAAGCCTTCTTTTAAGGCTGAAGAACTCAATAATTTTTCAGAATTAGAAAGAAATTATTTCCTTGACCTGGCATGTATGGCATCTTGGACTGAAAAAAGTGATTACGAAATCAACAACGTGTTTATAAAAAAGTTTAAATTCAATTTTGACGAAATAACTCAAGCTATATCAGATTTAAATAATTTTTATAAGAAAAATAAAAACAATGTATCAATTTTAAGCACACAAAATTTGGCTGTACGCCTTTACGAACATTCATCTAACACAGTAAAAAAGCTAATAACAAGAAATAGTAAACGTTTATTTCAAGAACTAAAGGAAAGTAAAGAGCTAGTCAAATTGCTCTCAGAATCAACAACTCGAAATCTAAGCTCTGAGGAACAAAATAAAATGCAAGAACAACTTATGGATATATTAAAATCTATTCCTAGTTTGGCAATTTTTATGCTTCCTGGTGGAGCTATTTTACTTCCATTATTTATAAAATTTATACCAAAACTATTACCATCGGCATTTGATGAAAATAGAATTGAAGATAAATAATTTAAAATTGAACTTCGATAACTATGTCGAGTTAAAAAATAATAATTAAAAACGTAACACATTCGTAATAAAACGTCTTACTATAAATTAATAATGTATTGGAACAAATTGACGAAAATAAATTTGTAGATCTTGTAGATAAAAATCAAAACTTGATTCATAAAATTTGTAGGCTCTATACTAATGGTGAAGCAGAGCATAAAGACTTATTTCAAGAAATTACGATTCAACTTTGGAAAGCATATCCAAAATTTAGAGGGGACTCGAAATTTAGTACATGGATGTATCGTGTTGGTATAAATACAGCAATAACTCTATACCGAAAATCAAAACGAAGAATAAGAAGTTATAATTTTGATGAAGTTTCACATAAAATTCCTGAAGACACTACTTACAATTATATAGAAGATCAACAATTAGAGGCAATTTATGAAGCCGTTAAAGCACTAAATGATGTTGATAAAGCAATTGTATTCCTTTACCTGGAAGATAAATCATATAAAGAAATTAGTGAAACAATTGGTTTAACAGAAGTTAATGCTAGAGTAAAAATGAACAGAATAAAAAATAAATTAAAAAAACAGTTAAATCCTTGATTATGGATGAATTAAAACAATTAAAAAAGGAATGGCAAGAAAATCAAAAATTTCCAAAAATTGATAAGAGTGAAATTTACAAATTTTTGCACAAAAAATCTTCATCAATTGTTAAATGGATTTTTATAATTAGTATTATAGAATTTAGTTTTTGGTCTATTATAGCATTTTTTATTAAAGACAACAAAGCTCAGCAACGTTTTGATGAATATGAAATGGAATTTATTACAATACCACTTATGATCGTGGGTTATATTGTATTATTTTACTTTTTCTTTATGTTCTATAAAAATTATAAGTCAATTTCAACGACTGTGAATTCTAAAGTTCTTATGGAACAAATTTTAAAGACTAGAAAAACTGTAAAATATTATGTGATATTTAACTTAATATTTTTCTACATATCCTTAATTATTGGAGTATTAATTGAACTGAATAAAAATCCTGACGTAATGTTACAAACATCTAAATTTACTGAATCAGGAGATTTCTATATTTTTTATATAATAATTATTTTAATTACAATATTAGCTATGGGAATAATTACTATTATTTTTCTAATATTTTACTACTTGATATATGGCATTTTATTAAAAAAATTAAAGAAAAACTACAAAGAATTGAAAGCAATTGAAAATCAATGAGACTTACCAATCTCTTTTTTTATTTAAATTTTCATTTTCAATCAACTCCTCTTGTGAAATTACTTTTAAAAAAGAAGGATGCTGTTCTATTGAATATTCAATCTTTTCTATAATCTGTTCAATAGATTCGTTTTCGTAATCAATTTCAAGGGGTTCTTTTATTTCCATTGACTGCAAAATATTTTTCTTTTTAATCCTGATTCCTTTTTTATCAAAAGCGCGTCTAAAACCATCTATTACAATAGGGACTACAATTGGCTTATAATGTTTTATAATGTGTGCATTACCCTTTCGAATTGGTTTAAAGGGAGTTGTTGTGCCCTGGGGAAAAGTTATAACCCAACCATCATTTAATGCTTTTTTTATATTAGATATATCACTCATCTTAACTTGTCTATTTACCTCTTTACCAGACGATCTCCAAGTTCGTTCTATGCTAATAGAGCCAGCGTATGCAAAGATCTTTGGTAAAAAACCTGACTTCATAGTTTCTTTTGCAGCTACATAATAGAGGTTTAATTTAGGGTTCCACAAATAACCAACATTTTTCAATGTATCATCTCTACCGCTTAAAGCAGCGTTAAAAACATGAAACATTGCGACTACGTCTGCAAAATAAGTTTGATGGTTAGAAATAAATAAAACATTTTTACCAGGAAGATTACGTAATATATCAGACCCCTCTATCTTTAGTTCATTAAAACCTTGGTATCGTTGATGACTGATTGCGCCTAGTATTCTGATGATCCATTTTTTAATAAAAAGGTATTGACCAAAAATATTTCTTTTAAACAGACCCATACGAAAATAAAAATACAAACCTAAGTGCTATTTTTTAAAAATCAAATTTAAAAGACAAACTATTTCCATTAATATCATTGCAGTGGCGCCCCATATAACATGTTCTTTAAAAATAAATGAAGGAACTGAAATATTCGGTCCATAAGAAGTTTCAACAATTGAACTTTTTTGGTTACTAACATTTAAAATAGAGTTTAATGAAACTTCAAAGATAGAATCAATCTCTGAAATTTGAGGTTTAAAATTTGGAGTCAAAGAAGTATAAGCAATATAGGGCTGTACAATAAAATTACTTGGTGGGATATAAATCTCAGTCATAGATTTAATAATTTTAATTGTCTTTTGGTTAACTCCAACTTCTTCATTTGTCTCACGAATTGCCGTATGAGATAAATCAATATCTTGTTTTTTGTATTTGCCGCCAGGAAATCCAACTTGTAAAGAATGAACACCAGAATTTGATTTCTTAACAATAAATACTACTGATGCTTCTCCATTTTTGTTTGGGTAAAATAAACACAGAACTGCTGCAGGCATTGCCTTAATAGTAGATCTCTTAAACTTTTTCACCAAATATTCTCTAAATGGTGGAGCCATTAATAATTGTACTTTTTCTCCTGGAAGGTCCATTTCAGTAATTTGATCAATAATTTTATAAAATGCGTTAAATCTCATATATTGACTAAAATATTATTGTTATTGAACATGCGCTACTTATTTGTATTTTTTTTATTGTTTAATTGTCAAGTTAAAGAATCTAAATCAACAAAAGCAATTTCCAAAATCAAAGCTAATTTAGATAAAACTATATCTCATAAAGCAAAAACTTTGGATAAAAAAGATTTCTTAATTAATGATGAAAATGTTATGGAGTTTTTTTTAGAATATGATAGAATCCACAATGAAAATAAAGTAAGAATACATACTGATTATGGAATTATAGATATAAAACTGTTTGAAGAAACTAAATTCCATAGGTCAAATTTTATTTATCTAACAAAAAAAAAGTATTTCGATAACACTCAATTTTACAGAGTAATAAATAATTTTATTATACAAGGGGGTAACAGTGATGATAAAATCACGTTAAATAAGAGAAAAAAAATAGGGCGTTATCTTCTACCTAATGATAGTAAAAAAGGATTTAAACACCATAGGGGGATGGTTAGTATGCCTAGCAGCTCAGTTGAAAATCCTTACAAAATGGCTTCGCCTTTCGAATTTTTTATTGTTCAACAAAAGGGAGGAGCGCATCATTTAGATGGTGACTATGCAGTTTTTGGAAAAGTTATATCAGGGATGGATGTTGTTGATAAAATTGCATCAGTTCCTACTGATATTGGGAACTGGCCTGAAAATAATATTTATATTAATAGAATTGAAATCATAAAGTAATAAGGTCAATAAAACTTTGATTTTAATTATCATAATAAAAATAGTTATTGATAAACTAATAAATTTGTATAAAATTCTCATATGACAATAACACAATTATTATATGTTCTAGCTGTAGCTGAACACAAAAACTTCACTAAAGCTGCTGAAAATTGCAATGTAACTCAACCAACATTAAGTATGCAAGTACAAAAACTTGAGGAACAATTAAATATTAAAATATTTGATCGAACTAAAAAACCTATTGATCTAACCAGTGTAGGTAAAAAAATAGTAAATCAAGCAAAAAATATTGTTGCAGAAGCTGAACGTATTCATGATATTGTTGACCAACAAAAAGGATTCATTGGAGGCGATTTTAAATTAGGTATAATTCCGACTGTAATGCCTACACTATTGCCTATGTTTTTAAAAACCTATGTCAAAAGATATCCAAAGGTTAAATTGAAAATTGAAGAGCTTACAATAGACGAAATTATCAACAAATTGGAAGATGGAAATTTAGACTGTGCAATTGCAGCAAGCCCTTTACAAATTGATAATATTAAAGAAAGAGTTCTTTATTATGAGCCATTTGTTGGATATATATCTCCAAATCATAGGTTTAAATTAAAAAAACAAATAGAAATATCAGATCTGGATATAAGTGAAATATTAATTCTTGAAGATGGACACTGTCTGAGACAAGGTGTTTTAAATTTATGTAAAACAAAAAAAGAACAAAAGCTAGATAATTTTCAATTAGAAAGTGGTAGCATTGAAATGTTAGTTAAATTGGTTAATAAAGGAATGGGGATGACGTTATTGCCATACCTAAATACGCTTGATTTAAAATCAAATGAAAAAGATAACTTGAGATTTTTTGTAAGCCCATCACCCGCAAGAGAAATTAGTCTACTATACAATAAAAATGAACTAAAAATTCAAATTATTAATAGTATTCACCAAATAATTTCAGGGATTATCAAAGAAGCAATTAAATTTCAAGATGTTAAAATCATTAGTCCGAAATGAATTAATTAAAAAAAATATTTCAAATACAATAGTATTTTTTTTTAATATGATTAATATTATTTAATCTTTAAACTCCAATAAAAAGAAAATTTTGAAACTAGATTTCCATTACAATCTCTTCCCTCTGCATTCAAAATAATTGTCTGTGAGTCTTTTGTTTCAATAGCATTTTTTAATGCCTCATCAATTACATAACCTTGATCACATTTAAAATTAATAGTTCCTCTGCCCTTTTTTGTAAATTCGGCTTCATTACGAACAACAAGCATTGAAATGTTTTGGTTCAATTTTTTTATTTTTATAATAATTAAGGCTCCGGTAGCTAGTTCAGCTGCCATACCCTGAACTGCCCAATACATTGATCTAAAGGGATTTTTATTTATCCATTTGTAAACAACAGAAGTTTTACAATTGGTCTCATCAATTGATTTGATCCTAACCCCACATAAAAAAGCAGACGGAAGATTTAATGCAACAAATAAATTGAGTTTTTTAATAGATAATAACATTTACAAAGCTTGTTTAGCTAATATAGTGCTATTTTAAATATTTGATCATTAATTAAATTTACACAATAGACCGCTACATTTAAAAATGAGTATTTTTTTAAAATCATTATCGTATTTTAGTAGTTCTAAACTTTAATCATGAAAAAAGTAATTCTAATTATTATTGTAACGTGTTTTAATTATAATTTGGCACAACAACTTAATATCCCAAAAGATACTATTGTCAAAACATATCATAAGACCTTTATTAAAGGGTCTGAAATTAATTATTCTGCAGAAGCAGGTATGCAGCCTGTTTGGGATAAAAACGGTGATATAATTGCAAGCTTATTTTACACTTATTACAAAAGAGATTTTAAAAAAAATTTACAAAAAAATAAAAAAAGACCAATAATAATTTCATTTAATGGTGGTCCAGGATCAGCTTCAGTTTGGATGCATATGGCATATACTGGGCCAAGAATTCTTAATATAGATGATGAAGGATATCCTGTGCAACCTTATGGCTTTAAAAGTAATCCTTATTCAATATTAGATGAAGCAGATATTGTTTTTGTTAATCCAGTTAATACTGCATACTCAAGAATGGTACCCAACTCAGAGGGTGAAATGCCTGATCGTAATCAATTCTTTGGAATAAATGAAGATATATCTTATTTGTCAGATTGGATTAATACATTTATAACAAGAAAAAACCTTTGGGAATCTCCAAAATATATAATTGGTGAGAGTTATGGTGGTACTCGAGTAATGGGATTATCACTTGCCTTACAAGACAGTCAATGGATGTATTTAAATGGTGTTATTTTAGTTTCTCCTGCAGATTATAAAACCCTTAGAGTTGGTGGTCCATTATCATCTGCACTAAACCTACCCTATTACACTGCAACTGCCTGGTATCATAAAATGCTTCCTCAAGATTTACAGTCTAAAGATTTAATTGATATTCTTCCTGAAGCTGAAGATTTTGCAATAAACACTCTATTACCAGCATTATCAAAAGGCGGAATGATAAACCCTGAAGATAAAATAAAAATCAGTGAAAAAATGTCATATTTCTCAGGTTTAAGTAAAAAATCCATACTCCAACACAACTTGGATGTTCCAACTTCTTTCTTTTGGAAAGAATTATTGCGTGACAAGTCAGGTCAAACAATTGGGCGTTTAGATTCACGATACTTAGGTATTGATAAAAAAGAAGCAGGATCTAGTCCTGATTATAATGCGGAATTATCTTCTTGGCTACATTCATTTACTCCAGCAATTAATCATTACATAAAAAATGAATTAAAATTTATTACAGATATTAAATACAATATGTTCGGACCAGTAAGACCATGGAATAATGATAATAATAACACACGTGATGACCTAAGATCTGCTATGGCTCAAAATCCATATTTAATGGTTTTAAATCAATCCGGTTATTATGATGGTGCAACAACGTATTTCAATGCGAAGTATACACTATCTCAAATAGATCCAAGTGGAAAATTTAATCAGCGCCTTAAATTCAAAGGATATCGTAGCGGTCATATGATGTATTTAAGAAAAGAAGATTTGATTAAGGCTAATGAAGATTTAAGAGAATTTATAAGAGAATCTGCAGCTAATGGGAGACCTGCAAAATATTGACACAAAAAAAAAGGTTAGTATTTTAATTCCATTTAAAAATACTGAAGAGTTTCTATTTGAGTGTTTAGATTCTATTATTAATCAATCTTATAAAAACTGGGAAGCATTATTTGTTGATGATCACTCATTAGATTCAAGTTTTGAAATTGTAAGAAAATTTTCTAATTCAAATCCCAAGATAAAATTACTCAAAAATAAAGGTAATGGTATAATTGAAGCTCTACAAACTGCTTATGAAAATTCTTCCGGCGATTTTATTACCAGAATGGATAGTGACGACATTATGGTAAAGGATAAAGTTCAATCTATGGTAAGTGATTTATTAAAATTTGGATCAGGTCACGTGGCGTTAGGTTTAGTAAAATATTTTTCAAACACAGAGCTTAAAGATGGTTATAAAAAATATGAAAAATGGCTAAATGGCTTAACATCAAAAGGATTAAATTTTAATGAAATTTATAAGGAATGTGTAATCCCCTCCCCATGTTGGATGGTTTACAGGTCGGATCTTGAAAAAGTAAATAATTTTGAACCAAATACCTATCCTGAAGACTACGATCTGGCATTTCGCTTTTATGAAATTGGACTAAAATGTATAAGATCAACAAAAATAATACACAAATGGAGAGATTATCCAAGCCGATCATCGAGAACTCATCCAAATTATGCAGATAACTCATTTTTAAATTTAAAAATGAATTACTTTTTAAAGATATCATATGATGAAAATAAAAAATTAGTTGTTTGGGGAGCAGGAACAAAAGGAAAAAAAATTGCATCAATTTTAATTAAGAATGGAATAAAATTTTTATGGATATGTGATAATCCAAAAAAAATTGGGAAAAAAATCTATGGTAATGAGCTAAAAAAATGGGATTGCATAATCGAAATATCAAATTATCAAAGTATAATTACAATTGCGAATAATAATGCTAAGACTTTCATAAAATCGTTTTTCAGAAAACAAAATAAAACTGAAATGTTAGATTATTTCTTTTTTTGTTAACTGATTATTAAATTATATTTGATATAAACATTTCTTTATTAATGCAATTTGCTAAACCAGAACTACTATTTGCCTTATTTGCTATTGTAATACCAATTTTAATACATCTTTTTCAATTAAGGCGTTTCAAAATTGAACCATTTACAAATGTTTTTTTTCTAAAAAAAATTAAAACTAATACAAGGAAAAGTTCAATATTAAAAAAATGGTTAATATTAATTTTGAGAATTCTTGCAATTTCTTCAATTGTAATTGCATTTGCAAAACCATATGAATCAAAATTTTTTGAAAAAAATTTAGAAATTGAAATTGTCATATATATTGACAATTCTTTCAGTATGGAGGCCAGAGGAGTACATGGTCCATTATTAAAACGAACTATTCAAGAATTACTATCTTATGAACTACCTTCAGAGTTAATAACTGTTTTCACAAACAATAATTCATATAAAAATTACACTAAAAAAGAATACAAAAAATTATTACCAAAAATCGACTACACTGACATCCAACTTCCTGTTAAAGATGTATTAACTAAGGCTGATAATTTATTTTCAAAAAAAACTAAAAAAGCGAAATATTTCATTTTAATTTCTGATTTTCAGAAAAAAAATAGGGCTTTAGAAATATCAAAAAATCTAGATTACAATTTACTTTTTGTGAATAAAAAACCCAAAAATAATAAGAATAATTACATTGATAATATTAAAATTTATTCGACAATAAATAATTATGAAATTAATATTCAATGTAAAACTAATAATGATACCACAAACTCAATTGCTCTGAATTTATACAATAGAAATAGATTAATAGGTAAATCTATTTTAAAAAAAAGCAATGATTTTAAAACACAATTTAATTTACCTAATAATGAATCAATATTAGGTAAATTTCAAATTAAAGATGATGGATTAAGTTATGATAATGAATTTTATTTTAATATCAACAAGGAAGATAAAATTTCTGTTTTATCAATTGGTAATAAAAATCATGATTATTTTCAAAGAGTTTTCACTAGTGATGAATTTATAATTAAACATAAAACACTTGATAATCTAAACTTAAATGAGTTTAGTGTTTACGACTTAATCATAGTTGATGAAATCATAAATTTACCAAATTCGCTGATTATCAACTTAAAATCTTTCATAAAAAATAAGGGTACTGTATTATTTATTCCTTCTGAAAAAGGGAATTTAAAAAACTACAATAATCTAATTGAAATTAAAAAATTAAAACTAGAAAGCTTTATTGAAAATGAAAACCGAATAACTGAAATAAATTTTAAACATCCAATTTTCAAGAGAGCATTTAAAAAAAATATTTCAAATTTCTTATACCCTAAAGCAAAGACACATTTTAGCGTTAAAGGAAAATTTAATAGTCTTTTAGAACTCGAAAATGGTAAAAGTTTTCTATTACAAAAAGATAATTTATTTATTTTTTCTGCAGCTATTAGTAATGAAAATTCGAATTTTACTGATTCACCAATTATTGTGCCAACTCTTTATGGACTAGGAAAATCAAGTTTTAAATCTAAAGAGTACTATTATTTTATAGGCCCAAAAAATCAATTAGATATTAAATATAAACTAAAAAAAGATAATATAGTTGAAATTAAAAAAGGTGACAAAACATACATCCCATTACAAATAAATCAAAATTCAAAAATTAAAATAAAATTTGATAATTTATATCTTAAAACTGGTCACTACGCATTAGTGAATAATAATGATACTATTCAAAATTTAAGCTTTAATTACAAGAGGGATGAAAGTATATTAGACTACCACAATACAGGAAATTTAAAATCTAATTTTTCTATTAACTCTCTTAAAAATACTATTGAATCAATAAAAAGTGAAGTGATTGTTGATGGATTATGGAAATGGTTTGTTATTTTTGCACTAATATTTTTGATCTTAGAAATATTATTATTAAAAATTTTTGAATGAATGCACTTATTAAATCTGCAACTATTCTTGATAGAAAAAGTGAATTCAATAATACCGTTCAAGATATTTTAATTGAAAAAGGCATCATTACAAAAATTGCCCCCTCAATAAAAAATACTAACAATTATCAATTAGTTAGTTTTGAAAATTTACATGTTTCACAAGGGTGGTTTGATAGTAGTGTTTGTTTTGGAGAACCAGGATATGAAGACAGAGAAACCATAAAAAATGGATTAATAGTCGCAGCAAAATCTGGTTTTACTTCTATAGTACTACAACCAAATACAAATCCTGTTAGTGATAATAAATCTGCAATTGCATTTTCAAAAAGTGCATCAAAACATAGCCCAACCCTTCTTTATCCTTCGGGCTCACTCACTAATAATTCAGAAGGACATAAATTGGCCGAGCTTTATGACATGTTCTCAGAAGGTGGTATAGTATTTGGTGATTATAAAAAACAAATCAAAAATCCCAATATTTTAAAAATAGCATTACAATACGCATCTAATTTTGGTGGATTATTACAGTCTTTCCCAACTGACGAAAATATTTCAAAATCTGGGGTTATGAACGAAAACATAACTAGTACAATTCTAGGACTAAAAGGTATACCTGAAATAGCTGAACATATTCAAATCTCTAGAGATTTAGAAATTCTTGAATACACTAATGGAAAACTACATATACCTACAATTTCAACCTCAAAATCAGTTGAACTTATACGTAACGCTAAATCTAGAGGATTAGATGTTACATGCAGTGTAGCAATTCATAATATTATTTTAAAAGATGAAGATATAAAAAACTATAACACAAATTTTAAAGTTAACCCGCCGTTAAGAACCCAAAATTCGATTGATGCACTAATTAATGGATTAAATGATGGAACTATTGATATGGTGACTTCTGATCATTGTCCTATTTCTATAGAAGATAAAAAAGTTGAGTTTGATTGTGCAGAATTTGGTACCATTGGGCTAGAAAGTGCTTTTGGGGTGCTTAATTCTATTTTTTCTGCAAAAAAGACAATTGATATACTTATTAAAGGGAAATCTAGATTTGGAGTAAATATTAGTACAATTAATGTTGGAAATATTTGTGATATTACACTGTTTAATCCAAAAAGGAATTATATTTTTTGTAAAGAACATATTCTATCAAAATCAAAAAACTCAATTTTTCTAGGAAAAAAAATAAAAGGAAATGTTTATGGAGCAATTGCAAATAATCAAATTGAATTAACTTAAATGTTATTTTAAGGATCACCATGAATGCTGATAAATCAACAGCCTTAATAAGTTATATTGGAGTACTAGGAATAATATTGGCATACCTAAACAATAAAAATATCAAAAGTAATTTTGTTAGTTTTCATATTAGACAATCTTTAGGGTTAAGCTCATGTTTTTTTATTTTAGGATATCCCATTGGGAGTTTTAACAGTTGGATTGCAACTTATATATTTTGGGGAACTTACATGTCAATAAATGTTTTTGCAATGATCACAGTATTAGCTGGACTAATGAAACCAATCCCCTTTGTTGGTGTTTTTTTTCAAAAAATATTTAAAAATATCAATTAAACATGTCATCTAATTTACCACTGTCATCAGTTATAAAGAAATCCTCAATATCTAAAAAAGCACCTTTATTAATATTGTTACATGGATATGGAAGTGATGAAAATGATCTATTTTCATTTGCAAAAGAGTTACCAAACGAACTTTGCATTATATCGTTAAGAGCCCCAATTAAGATAATTCCATATGGATATGCTTGGTATAATATAAATTTTGATGAAAACAAAAACAAATGGAATGACACAAAACAGGCAAAAAAAGCCATGAACGTGATATTAGATTGTATTGATAGTGCAATATCAATGTATAAAATTGATAAGGCCAATGTCAGCTTATTGGGATTTAGTCAAGGTTGTATTCTAAGCTTAGCATTAGCTTTAAACAATCCAAAAAAATTTAAAAATATTATTGGACTAAGTGG
>CEUH01015960.1_pt1 | contig 12899 bp, 20 predicted proteins | sample 356461 | NCBI WGS metagenome assembly CEUH01 (sample SAMEA2623275, study PRJEB7988) | marine metagenome | isolation source: saline water (ENVO:00002010), including
AACCAAATGGTGCCGGTTGTTCCAATGTTTGCTCCAAGTACCGCAGCAATTGCTGCCGGCAGAGGAACCGCTCCAGATGCTACTAGTGCAATAATTGCTGTTGTTGATAGTGAAGATGACTGCCAAAGCAATGTCATTACAATACCACCAATAAACATGTAGAATATATTGCCAGTAAACCAAGCTAAATGATCCATGTTACCCATAGATTTCATTCCACCTGAAAAAGTTTTAAGACCGATGTAAAAGATAACTAGTCCTACGATTGCCGTAATTACAGGGTTTCCTAAATCCATTTTCTTTACCTTTCTCCAGAGAGGTTCTTCCATTTTACAATCTCCTTTATTTAGGTACGACTGCGTCAATACCTTCGACGTATTCCATCATAGTAGCCAACACACCGTCGTCAAGATCACCAAATGGTTTGAAGTGTCCTGTCTTAATATGATGTGCAATATGATTCGCATGCTCAGCAAGGTCAGCAGGCATATTAGTCATAGGTGCCATATCTACCATGCCGGTATCCATACCACCCCACGTGTTCTTTTCTTTCCACGTACCATCGATTGCTGCTTGTACACGTTCAATATAATAGGGTCCCCATACATCGAGGATTGCAGTGAGCTGTGTATCTGGAGCAAAGCTAATCATGTCAGATGCCTGACCAAATGCCATTACACCTTGCTTGCCCGCGGCTGCGAGTGGAGCAGGAGAATCGGTATGTTGCGTAATAATGTCAGCACCTTGTGACATCAAGACTTTAGCTGCATCTGCTTCTTTAGGTGGATCATACCAAGTGTTAACCCAAATGACATCAACATCAAAGTCAGGATTTACTGACTTAGCACCAAGATAAAATGCGTTGATTCCACGAATCACTTCTGGAATAGGGAATGAAGCAATGTATCCAGCTTTGCCATTTTTAGACATGTGTCCAGCAATTACACCTTGTACGTATCTACCTTCGTAGAAACGAGATGAATAGACTGATAGGTTAGGTGCGGTTTTGTAACCAGTTGCATGTTCAAAAAGAACATTAGGATTTTCTTTAGCAACTCTTACAGTTTGTTCCATGTATCCAAATGATGTTGTGAAAATCATATCAACACCGCTTTGAATCATGTTATTCATGACTTGTGTAGCTTGTGGCCCTTCTTCCACAGACTCGACGTATACAGTTTCGACTGCATCGCCAAAATGTTCTTCTACGGCCAATCGACCTTTATCGTGCATGTATGTCCAACCATGATCGCCGATCGGACCAACATACACAAACCCTATCTTAAATGGCTCAGCATGAGCAATAGAGAGAGTAGACAGCAGGAACACACCTGCCGTGAGTAGTTTACGGATCATTTATTTCTCCAAGGTTATTTGTTAAAACGAAGAGTGTGTTGTCTTCCATTATGAGTAAAGGTAATAGTGCTATGTGAATAGACTCTTTGCCTTTGCTCGTTATATCTGGTTTCGGTTCTACAACGTGGACCAGAATTCTTATTGTTCTCGTTATTTAGTATTCCACCGATAAATGCACCCATGGCTCCGCCACCGCTTTCGCCTGGAATGTTGTTACCAATGGCTCCACCAATAATCGCGCCTTCAAGGAAGTTCTGTAATTCAGACTTTCCATTTCCTCCAGCGTGAGAGCATACCTCAACGCTATATGGTTGTTGTACAATTACATCCTTGTAGTGGTCTTGAATATTATTCTGGGCAACCGCACTGGTTGCCGAGAGCAGCACTAAGCTGCTGGCGAAGATCAAGGTTTTCATCTAATAACTCCTTTACTCTGACTTCTAATTGATGAACTTTATCCTGTTGTTGAGACATTTGTTCTTGCGTACTGATTGTTTTTGTTAATGGTATTCCGAATGTTGTCGATTCCATTTCGTATACAACTCCTCTTGCAATCTATAAGCTTCTGCTTCCCATGGTAGAGACATGTACTCGTCAACTGTGCTATAAAGTGATAGGTATTCTACACCGTCCCATATCTTAATAAGACCCTTGTCTTTCATCTGACCGCGCTCACTCTGCCGTACATGTACCATTTCATGGAATAGCGCAGTGATCAGATCCTCTTCAATAAGACCGGTTTGTAATTCAATATTGTGTTCATATTTGTCAACGCAGAGGTGATAACCATCGGCGTCATCATAAGGCATGTCTGTCAACCAGATTTCTACATCTAAGTTTTTCTTTTGAGGCATTAATTGTTCTATGACAAAGTAAAAAGCATCTTCAACAAGTTGACGTTCTTGTTTACTTCCACCATTAACTGTACAAAAAATCATATCTCTTCCTTATTGTATATGTATATTATACAACATTTTTAGAGAAAAGTAAACACATTTATGCGTTTGAAACGTTCATAATAGGGAAACCATCTTTATCTTTTTGAATAGTTTCCACTACTTTTTCTTTAGTGTAAACTTTTGCTTCTACATTCTTGCCATGTTTTACTTTAAATTGGTCGTGAGTATGGTGCAATACAAACTTAACTTCTGAAAACTCTTGCCACATATGTGTCCAAATTGGTCTCCAGTTTCCAATCAACCTATGGTTATTAGTATTGCCTCTGTCAGAGTTGAGAACGAGATCGGAGAAGCTACGAGGATTCCAATCGAAGATTGAGTCAAAGCCGTACATATGTACAACGTCAGGATTCAATCTACTGCATGCATAGTGCGCAGCAAGGTGGCCACAATTAAAGTTAGTGTAGCCTTGGCCAAGGTTGTTATTAGGGATTGCATACTTAGGAAGATCAGTGTAAAATTCACGAATCTGTGGAGCCCATTTTAAGTACCAGTCGGGATGATCATCACACCATCTCTTTGGTCTATATCCACACACCCAGTTTCCTTCAACTACAACAGAACCTTCTCTCATAGCATGCATGAATTTAAAGTCAACCATTGCGGTAGCCCATTTATCGGGAATAGGAAACGGAGTCTGGTTACAAGCAATCTTCAAACCTTTACGAGGCTTGCGTGTATAGAGCTCAGCGTTATCACCATTACCAATAATATGAACTACTCTCATTTCCAATAATCCTTAATCCATTCCTGCGGTTCGTATGTTGCAAGCGGTGTAATGACTTGTTCATTCATAGCCTGAATAATGCTTGGTCGACCATGGAAACATACAATAGCAGTTTCATCATCTGGAGGTCCAGGATACACGTCATACTTATACGACTTTAATTTACCAGGATATTTATGCTGTAATAAAGTTCTCTGATATGGGTTAATTCTAGTCGTTAAATATTCACCGTCTCCTCTAAATCTATCGTGGATTTCTTCGAAGCCCATAACAAACTCAGTCCAGATAAATGACACTGGATTAAAGTCCCAGCTCATCACGCCAGTTTGTAGTACGTCTTTAAGATGAGGTTGCCAAGGGTTAACTGCACCGACATCTTCAATACCCATAAACCAAGATTTATCTTCAAGCAACCAATCAATGTTTCCAGTGATAATTGTATCTAAATCAAAATATACAATTCTTTCACCTGGCTTATTTGCTGGATCAAACATCTGCAATTTATTCCACCAGCCTTCATACCCAGGCCTCAACAGTTTTGTCTCAATGTCTTTAACTGGTTTGTCGGAATAAACTACAAACTTATGTTCAACCGTTGTATTTCTTTCTACGGCTTTTTTCAAATTGTAAACATATTCGATAGGAAATTTTGTGCCCCACCACACACATGCTACTGTAATCATATCAATTCATATGCCTCATTATAATTATGTTTTGCTAGACAACCTCGCTCTCTTTGGATTGTAGAAAAAGAATCTCTAGCTTCACAAGCCCATGGATAATATTCTTGGATCCATGGAAAAATATTTATATTCAAGTAAATATCAGCAGGACCAGCATCGGTCTTTGCTTTTTCAATTAGCTTTTTCGCACCAGCTGGACTTACAACATATCCATGCGCTCCACCAAAATAAGATTTCTGAATAAGAGGGCCAGGTCCAATATGCATTGGTTGGACCCAATTACCGTACGATGGTTTGCTAAATGTCATGCAACCATCAAAGTTTACTTCGGCTGGAACTTTATCATATACAACTGCGTCATGTTCAAAGATAACAACGTTTTCATTTAGCTCAATAGACTTTTCCCATAGAGATAAATGAGATAAGAATGTAGCAGTAGTATTATCAGATTTAGAATATTCCTCTGTAAAGTTTTTTAGAGGATAACCTCTATCCTTAAATATTTGTTTAGGATTATCCTTTGGAGTAAATGCATAAAATTTCTCAATAGTGATACCATTTTTCAAACCCGACTTGATACATCTATTAGATGAAGCTTCAGATTTACTATGGCCTTCAATAGTAATTACAAACGCTTTCATTTTGAAGTAGTGCTTTCAATCCCCTGTACACCTGTATAGTAATGCTTACTTTGACCTAATGTAGATACTAGCTGTCGACACATTAATGCATCATTAGGCCAGCACCCATGTTCTTTTGTCAAGTCAATCATTATCTGTGCACCCTTTGGTTTAATGTAGTAACTTGAATTACCAGCAATTCCTTGAGGAACATGATGATCATCAATTGCTGGAGCCTTTACAATCTTTCCTTCTGATTCTTGTACAATCCTATCATAAGCTGAAGCTAATCGAGTTGCACCAGCTGGACTATTTAATCCTATAATATTATACCACGATTTTTCCAATTCGTGAACTGGTAAATGTTCATTTGAAAAGTAAATTGAATCATGTTCATGAATAACAATTGGTTCATTATTTTTTACGCACCTTTCCCAAAGCATGTAATGCGAAAGGAAACAACCGATTCGCTTTTGCGGATCTGCTGTTAAATATGGCCTCATCAATAATCCAGCTTTTATATTGAACTCTTCTTTATCCCATGGCCATGTCCATTTAAGCTTGTACTTTTTCATAATTCTATCTACTTGATCAGGAACTATAGCATCAAACGTATTAGCTGAAACGTTTGAAGGCATAGAATCACTTAAGCGAGAAGCAGCTCGCTTAGATCTTTCGTTGTCTTTGATAGTAATAATGTATGCATTAATCATGCTGCAAAGTCCTGCCAAGTTGAACCTTTAACTTTTGGCTTGTCAGCATACCATAAGTTGCCGTATACTTGAGTTCTTTGTGTTTTCAACATGTCATAGTCAAGCTTGACTGCATGCATGGTATCATTATCTGGAGCAAAAATAGTAATTGAGTTATTAGCTTTTTGTTCGAAGACAGTATCGCACCATTCCCATGGTACCCAACACCTGTCCGTACCAGGGTTATCATTCCAAAATTTTGAGATATATTGCTTGTCTTCTTTAAATTTCATAAAGTGAGTTGATAGCCCCATCTCATCTGCTTTTTTGTCTGGATTAATATTCAGCATATATGTTAAACACTTCTTACGAATATCTGGATGTGGACTAATTTCATATCCAGTCAGGTATTTTTGAATAGCAGTTTCAACAGTGTAGTTGCCGGTCTTTTTAAATTTTGATCTTAGAGTATTTAAAAATTCTTTTGAGTTTAAAAAATCCATAAGCTGTTTAATTGTTTCATTATGATACCTTTGTATTCTGTAAGCAATACCGAATCCTTCAATTAAACCACGTGCATGCTCAGGAGACTTAACTTTAGTATCACCAGTGTACCATCTTAAATATTGTCCTACATCTGTAGTGCAACCAGGAAATGGTACAGGCTTGTAGTCTCTCATGTCAAGATGTTCTACAAGATTATTGACGTTGTCAAATTCAGGAAATTTCATTTGAGGATTGCGAGTAATCAAGCGGAAATGCTCATCACTCAAAAAATCTTCTAAGTAAATAAACTTAAAAGGATCTGTTTGAAACTTTGCTTCGTTAATTTTATCTAAAAGGTAATTAAACATTTGCGTACTTTCTAAAAATCTTTTCTATTGGATCCAGATCTGGAACTTTACCAAGAGTATAATTTAGATTGTCTACAGTATATGTATTATGTTCTAATCCAACACTTGCATAGAAGTCTTTAAACTTTGATCCATCTCCGTGTAGCTTACCACCTACAAGTAAATGACAGGATGGAATGCCATAAGCATGCGCAGCAATTAAACCGTGCAAACTTGTAGATACAATCTTTTCACAAGATGAGATCTCTCTTGCAACTACTAATGGGTCTGCATTTACTACATCAATCCAGTGCCAATCATTGTTACGTGCCATTATTCTATTAGATAGTTTTTTATGCTGATAATGTGGAACAAATCCTACCTTATGTTTCTTTTCGACAGGTGAGCAGAATTTTGGAAGAAGCAATGCAGGATCGCAATAGATCTCAGGACATGTACCTCCACATTCTAGTACTCTTTTTCGAGTAAGAGGACCTCGTACAAACTCCCATATATTTGTTGGATCTAAGTTTTCACCTTGGCGAATAATACCAGATCCAAGAATAAGCGATTTCTTTGCTAAACGTGCAATAGAACCAGTAGAAAAAAAGTTGGCACTTTCATGCACGTTAGTATGATAATATTTATATCCATAGTGAGATAAAATGTTAGACGTTAAAATATCACCAAAATTATAAGGGATGTCTCCCCAGTATACTACATAGCTCATAAGATTCCTTTGTCAACCAAGGCTTGATAGTTTTCCATCTTTGTTCTTTTTGGTCCTTGCGGTGTAATCTTTGTACGTATGTGAATAAAACCAGCCTTCTCAGGATTAGGCAAGTAAGAACATTGACACCACTTACGATCCATATACCATTGATCTTTTGGTAGATATGCTGATGACCAGACCATGAGCGTATGAAAGATACCTTCATCTTCGAAGTGATATGCTCGATTGTATTTGTTCATCCACATATCATCGCCTTTATTAAGAGTCAATCTTAATCTCTTACGTAATCCGCGATCCATCTTATAGATTGCGCCACCCCAATATGGTTTTTTAGAATCTGCCATTGCAAAACCATACTCACTCACAATTCTTTTATGAAGCATTTCTTGCACTTCAGCGTGAAGACCTACACCTTTGACTTTAAATACGTCTTGATTCATGCCTTTTGGTGCAAACATATCGATGTCTACCATACAGACATCATCGTACTCGTCAAACTCTTCATCAATCATATAGACTTTTTGACATGCTCCAGTCAGTCTTGCATTAAATGGCTTACCGGTAATCAGCCTGTAATCTGCACCGATCATTGCTGCGTACTTAGTCATGTTGTCTACGGATAGCTCATCCAGTGGACGCAGCTTACCATCAAAGTGTTGTAGAATAATATTAGCCATCTTTTTTCAAGACAGTGTAACCAACGTTTGTCTTACCTCTTTCAAGTACCGACCAACCTGGATTATTAAAACACCATTCCTCCAAACAGTCGTGTAGTTCACTAACTGACCAAGTATCATGTGCAATGATATATTTTTTAGCTCTACCACCGTGCATCTGTAATTCCTTTTGCATGTGATATGCTCTATGGTACGAATCAATCAATAGCATATCTACCTGTGGACCAATTGAATCCATACTGGTCGAATCTACTTCTCTTATTTTCAGTACAATTTTTTTGCTCTTTGCATGCTTTTCTGCCAGTGGTTGAAGAAACTTGCGATATCGATGCATATCAATATCAACACCTTCAATATATTTAAAACCAGCAAGAAGAGCACAGGCCAGTGTACCACCTTGGTGTGTACCTAGCTCAGCATATGTCTTGCAATCTTTAGCGTATTTCATAAGTGCGTCATGCTGCTCGCAGTAATCTGCTCCGTGAGCTTCTTCCTGCTGTTCTCGAATAGACTTATAAAATTGATCTACGTCTTTACAATGACCGAGTTCTGCGTTGATCATATCCAATCACTTTCTTTAATCTGTTCATGTTATAATCATCAGCTCCACGAAGCTGAACATGTACAAAGTTTGTTTCATCTGTAGTGTAGTCAGATATTGGTCTGAATTCACCAGAAGTACCTGGTTCAAAAAATACCTGACTATTCCATTTATAATTCATGACACCCCAATTAAATTTAGGTAGCATTGCGTTGAGGTAGTTTTGATCTCCTTGGTAGAAGGATGGCATGTTGTTTGCCATAAGTGAACAATAAGAGTGAAAGTCTACAAATACTTCTTGTGCTTTCTTTCTAGCTCTTGCACTATACATTACACAGCCAGAATTAAATACTCTGTGACGGCCTTTAATATCTTTAGCCATCTCAGTTCCATAAGTTTTCTTTATAAGATCATGCCACTTTAAATCAGCCGCGGCGCTGATACCACCAAAGCTATACTTTGATCGTAGCTCTGGTTGCATGTGTTCTTCACATATACCAATCTCAACTTTACTGTCCATCGACATTTGCATGAACTCACCGAAGATATGTTCATACGTTTTGCGTGGTACTACATCAGTGTCACAGAAAAGTATATAATCATAATTATCGTAAGATACATCAAAGAGCGGCTTAAAGGCACCGTAGTGCGGGTTGTATCTTCCGAGGTTTTTTCTTTTAATTCTTGCATCGCTCGGCCATGAGGGATTGAGCTCAAAAACATGTTCAACTCCTATTCGATCGGCATACTCTTTCATAAGTTTTACACCGGCTTCGTTTCCACTGGAAAGGTTACCTTCCCAGAACTGATATATCACTGCTTTCATATGTCACTCAAAAGTTGTTTAACGTTTTCGCCTCTTTCTGGAAGTTTATCTTTGAGAAAGAAATGAACAAAATGACACATCTTAATTCTGCTGTTAGCTGTGTATAGTCCATTCCATTTCCAACTTAAATTCTTAATATTCATTTTTTCTTTACGGATCCAGTAGTTTAACAGAGTTTGATCTGTTGACCATTTCCATGGACCCATACCATCGACAAACATCTTAAACTCATCTCGCTGAATGAAGTCTTTTGCTGTCTGTCCATTTAAGTATTTAGCAAAGCTCTTATTCATTAACATAAGACCCATATTCATAAACGGAAAACCGTGTGTAGGACTATGTTGCCAATCAATCTTGAGTGAGCCATACTGCATACGTGAATAGTTGAGTATCTTATCTCTATACCAATCAAACATAGGCATTGAAGATTCTACCACTCCACCAAAATCATATTCTGGTTCTAGCTCAAAGAAAATATCAGGTGCATCTTCTCTAATGTAGATGTCAGAATCAACAATGCAAATTTGATCATACCTATCAAAGTAATCAAACGCATTTTCTTTCTCATAGATAGGAAGGAATCCTCCGTGTTTTTCGTAAGATTCCTTACTTCTATTTGTCATAAAGATGTCAGGCTTGATTCTAAGAATAGGTGTTCGCTGACAGATATAGTCTGCACCAATTCTGTCAGCGTATTCTTTTACTGTCTTAGTACATGCATCGTATAATCGTGAACGTTTTCCAACATACACTTGATATATCAATCTCTTACTCATAACAACCTCAATTATTTTTTAGGAGATGATTTTGCTTTCTGTTGTATAGCTTCCTTTCCATAGAATGCTGCAACGATAGCGGCAACAGAAACAAAGTATACTGCAGCCATATCTCCTAGTATTTTGCCTGCCTGTTCTAAGCCTAGCCATATTGCTAATACGACTGAAAAGGGATATAGCAGCATGCCAAATAGAGCAAACCAAGCCATATTCCTTTGAGCGTCTTGTTTTTTGTCTTCGTTTTCCATGTCAGAACGAAGATCTTCAAGTTCAATCATTCGCTCTTCCATTGCGATTTCTTCATCCGATACTATACCATCGCCATCTTTATCAAGATGCGACCATTTTGATCCCGGACTCAGCTTCTTTGCGGCAGCCATTTGCATACTCCTGAATAGCAAGTGCGATTTCTTTCGCACGATTAAAGCCATTACGAAGGGAGTTCGACCTGTGGCCGTTCTCTAAAAACCAATCTATAGTATCTATACTACTTCCTTCAACGGACATAGAAAAGTCTTTAGTGATTTCTTCAAACTCAAATCGAAGATTTAAAACGGTAAAAATATTCAAGATAGCAATCTCCTTAGCTCTTCAAACAGATATTCATCAATATCATCTTCGTTACATTGGAAGAGAATACCTTCTCCACCGGCTTCTTCCCATCGCTTGATATTTTCAGGTTTATCATCGATCAGAATATTTGGCCTACGGTTAATCTTACTGTAAGCATATTTATGTTTGTTTGAAGTAAAGATTAGCTTTTCGAGATCTGGAAGAAAGTTCCACTTTTCTAGCCACTTTCTTTTCCAGTAAGCTGAATTGTATTCATCATCTCTTAGTGGAGATGAGCATATACCCCAGTCACCACCGGATATGCTTTTGACTCCAGCAACAATTCTTTGAGAATCATTAGGTACATCATGCCCTTTAAAGCAAGGCAAAGTATTGAAGAAATCTGTGTTACGAAGTTCTACAAAAATTCCATCACGGTGTTTGATTGACTTCCAATGGTCGACTCCGTACAATTTTTCTACAGCACCAAAGAAGTCGGCAATCACGCCGTCCATATCTAAATAAACTGTCATACTACATTCTCCTCAAACAAATCTAATTGGTAGCCTTCGCCTTTCCATATTTTATAGACGGCTGCACCTTGTTCCCAAGTAACCCACTTGTAGCCGAGAAGACCAGACCAGTATAGCCCTTGGACTTCACGCTTATATATCTCGTAAGCACGGATAACTGACATATTATTTTCATTTGAAATTTGCATTGTACCATCACCGTCAAACAATTCAATTAGTTCGTCAAGTGATACACCATAAAATTCTGCACGTTTATTCAAAACTGTCATTGCACCTTTTAACCGCATTGCTTTACCCTCCAAGCATCAAGAACTGCATTATAAGATGAAGGATCAAGCTGCTCCCATACATCCAGTGGTGCGACACCAGACTGGCGCATTTCGCGATATGTCTTAGGTGTAAGACCAGATTTGATCAAGAACTTCTTAAACTTCGCTTTAGTGAAAGGGCCACCGGTATACTTAAACCGAGCTACAATCTCACCTTCGTAGCGGAGATATTCAGAATCGTTAGAGAAGAGTTCTTTGTGAAACATGGGTATTCCTTCCTTTTCCATTTTATAGATCTATTATACACTATAAATCAGGAAAAGTAAAGGAAAAAATGCACTTTTTTAATTAATTAGAACAATCACTTACGTTTTTTTCTCATTTTTTTTAAACGAGCAAAGCGATTTATAGTTCTTGCGAAGATCATGTCTTTGAGTCCACGCCTTCGTTTACGTGCAACAACTGACCTGTGGATTCGATCAGCCTTTTTAGAATCTTTATCCATGGAACATTTGCCGGCGATTATATTCGTCTCTCCATTTAATTAGTTCATCAATCCAATCGTCACGCTTTTCGATATACATGACAGGATGGAAATCATCTACATCCATAACAATACGTAGTTGTTGAACAGGCATGCCAGTTCTTTCCTCCCACATCACAGCATAGCCCGAGCCTTGCATAAAATAATTAGGGATGTCTTTCTTTTTCTTTGGACGACGTGATGTCTTCCAGTCTACGATTGTAGGTATACCATCCCATTCAAGTACGGCATCACATGTACCGGCAAGCTGGAGGTGATCACTGTAAAGTGGAACTTCAGTACCAAATACTTTTGTAACGTGTTTGTCAATCAAAGGTTTTAGATTTTCTAGTGACTGGCGAATATGTGGAAGATACTCGGTTGTGTCTTCACCATGTAAGTACCTTTCAATAATTGCATGAACCTGTGTACCGCGATTAGCAGCACGTTGGCCAACCTTGTTAGCTTCTTCTTCACCTACACGCTTACGCCATGCAGCTATCTTATCTTCATTTACGAGGGAGAGTACTGTAGTGACGCTAGGATAAGCATTACCAGTAAGAGTAACGTAGCGCCTACCATCTGGGTGTTCAGCGCGATCCAGTGTTTCATAGCCAAGATCAATTTTTTCATGTATAAACTCCATGCTATTCCCATTTCATCATTTGTTTAATTTTATCACTATTATATTCTACCACATTTCCGGAAGAAAGTAAACAATAACCTGACTCGGTTTGTTCAACTACTGCATTTCTTCCATCTTCATTTACAAGAATAAATGTAACTGATGGTACAGTTTGCCCGGTGTCCATCCATGCAACTCCGCCTAGAGCAACTAGAGGATACACGTCTTCTTCCTCCCATGCTTCAATCAGCGAGTCTAAGTGAGGTGCACAATGTACTGGCTTTGCAAACATTTGTGACAATGTATGGTCAACAGTCTCTGGTTGTTGAGCTTCTATAGTTGTACAACTACATAGAAGTAAGGCCGCGGTGGCCAAGATAATTTTCATATCATTTAAGTCCCATCATTTCTTTTGTCATGATATAATCACGAACGATTCCGGAACGAACGATATCGTCCCATCCAAATTGAACAGTAGAAAAATCTTTCATCCTGTCCACGATATTAAGGAACTTAGGTAATCCGTTCCTTTCCCCCTCACTGTGAAAATCTGATTGTAGATAATCACCACAAAAAATTAGCCTACAATTTTCTCCGGCTCGAGTCATAATAGAATCGAGCTCATGAAAGTTTAGATTTTGCATTTCATCAACAACAATAATTGCACGATCAAAAGTCTTTCCTCTTACGTATGAAGTGGTTTCAAATTGTACAATGTGATTCGAAATCATTTTATTGTAAGCAGCTTTGTCTTCCAAAAGTTCTTCAGCAATTGATTTGTAAGGAGCTTCGTACACTGCAGTCTTTTCTTCGAGCTTACCTGGAAGAAATCCTACTTCTCTAACTGCAACTACAGATCTAACTACAATTACTTTATCGTAAGCTGTAGATCTTTCCAGCACGCTTTCAAGAGCAAGATACATTGCAATGAAAGTTTTACCTGTGCCAGCAGAACCTGCCAGTATTAGATTTTC
>CEUH01071189.1_pt1 | contig 12896 bp, 10 predicted proteins | sample 356461 | NCBI WGS metagenome assembly CEUH01 (sample SAMEA2623275, study PRJEB7988) | marine metagenome | isolation source: saline water (ENVO:00002010), including
TGAGAATAAAAAGCCTCATTCAGCACAAGAAATCAAAATTGATAATACAAGTAATCAAGCTAAAGTAAAGATTTTAAAGCAAAAAGATTTACAAAATAAGATACAGTAATTAATTAAAAAGCCAGTTTTTAAAACTGGCTTTTTAATTATAAAAGCAAATTGTATTTGAAGTAAATTAATTAAAAGAGTCCATTAACCTCTGCATCAATTTTTTCAATTATAAAGCTAAGATCTTCATCATTTTCAGCGTAGTTTAGATTGTCAACGTCTATGATAAGAAGATTTCCTTTGTCATATTCTCCAATCCATGCTTCATACCTTTCATTAAGTCTAGTTAAATAATCTAAACGAATACTATTTTCGTATTCTCTACCTCTTTTTTGAATTTGTTCTACTAATTTTGATACAGAAGCCCTTAAATAAATAAGTAAATCTGGCCCGTCTATAAAACCATCCATTAAATTAAAAATATCCATATAATTATCAAAATCTCTTGAGCTCATAAGCCCCATTTGATGAAGATTTGGAGCAAAAATTTTAGCATCTTCATATATTGTTCTGTCTTGAATATATTTTTTTCCAGATTTTTTGATGTCAACAATTTGTCTAAATCGACTATTTAAAAAGTAAACTTGTAAATTGAATGACCACCTTTGCATGTCTTTATAAAAATCATTTAAATACGGATTGTTTTCTACATCTTCATAGTGTGCTTCCCATTTGTAATGTTTTGAGAGCTTTGTAGTCAAGGTAGTTTTTCCTGACCCGATATTACCTGCTATTGCTATGTGCATTTTCTTTTTTTTCACTAAAATAAAAAAAGTAAATCTTCTTACACATACTAATTATTAAGAACTCAATTATTGTTGAAAACTTCTTTTTTTTATGTATATAAGTTCGTTTGCAATACTTCTGTTTGGCATCAAACGAGGTATTTTATTTTGGCCGCCAAGTTTATCTTTTTCTTTTAGCCATTTAAAAAATTCATTTTTTTTAAGAACATTAAATTTTGGTTTTTTTAGAACTAAATCAAATTTTCTTTTAGCTTCGTAATCTGAATTGATTTTTTTTATTTGAAGGTCAATATCTAACATAAAAGAATTTAAATTTTTTGGCTCTTTGTAAAACTCAATGAACCATTCGTGTCCCCCTGAACCATCTTCTAAAAAATATGGAGCTACTGTGTACTCTTTTATAGAGCAATCATGTAATTTACAACATATTTTAATTGCGTCATTGGTATTATGTATCATAAGTTCTTCCCCAAATGAGTTAATGAAGTTTTTTGTTCTTCCAACAACTTTAATTCTATATGGCTGAATAGTTGTAAATTTTATTACATCTCCAATAAGATATCTCCAAAGACCTGTATTTGTGCTAATAACTATTGCATACTCTATACCTATTTGTACACTTTTTAGACTGATTGCTTGGTATATATTTTTTTTGAATTTATTCATGGGAATGAACTCATAAAAAATACCATTGTTTACCATCAAAAGTAATCCTAAACTTATTTTTTTATCTTGAATTGCAAAAAATCCCTCGGAAGCATTGTACCCTTCTAAATAATTCATTTTTTTACTTGGAATTAGTTTTTCAAATTGTTTCCTGTATGGTTCAAAATTAACTCCTCCGTGCATATATAATTCTAAATTAGGCCAGATTTGAGTTATATTTTCTTTACCGCTTAATTCAATTACTTTATTAAGTAGTAAAAGCATCCATGAAGGAATACCTGTAAGGTTAGTAATGTTTTCTTTAATAGCTTGTTTTGCAATACTGTCAAGCTTTTTCTCCCAATTTTTCATTATAGCAGTCTCAAAATCAGGTACTCTGTGCATTTTGACCCAACGAGGGAACTCATATAATAAAAGGGCAGATAAATCCCCTTCTTTATATATTTTGTTTTTATCTGTTATTGCCCCTCCAAGCATCACTCCTTTACCATTATATAAATTATTGTATTGAAAGTTATTTTGATAAATGCATAGCATGTCTTTTCCAGATTTATAGTGGCAACTTCTTAGACATTCTTTTGATATAGGAATGAATTTACTTTTTCCATTACTTGTTCCAGAAGATATTGCGAATCTTTTAATTTTTCCAGGCCATAGAACATCTCTTTCTCCCTTTCTGATTAAACCAATATATTTCTCTAATTCTTCATAGGTATAAATAGGAACGTTATCTTTAAAATCTTTATAGTTCTTAATTTTATTAAAGTTATATTTTTTTCCATACATTGTTTTTTGCCCATTCATTATTAGATAAGAAAAAGTTTGATCTTGGTATTTTATTGGATTAGAAATGAAATTATCAATATCTTTCTCTCTTTTTTTTAATAAAAAATAAATTATAGAGTTTTTTAAGAACAAAATATAGAATTTTTGTAGATTTAATTTTTAAAAATACAAAAAAGATGTTTGTTAATTGCTTAAAGAAGATGGATACTGAGTTAAAAGAGACAGTTCATTATTATCTTAATATCCATGGCAAAAAACATCATATGAACGATTACATTGGACAAGAAATACTAATTAAATGGAGTGGTAAGTTTTTTTGTCATTGTGGAAAAGAGAAAAAAAAACTTTACCGATCAGGTTTTTGTTATAATTGTTTTTGGACATTACCACAAGCATCGCCCTCAATTTTTAAGCCTGAACTATGTACTGCTCACTTAGGTATTGAGGAAAGAGATTTAGAGTGGGAGAAAGAGTTTCAGTTAAAGCCTCATTACGTGTATCTAGCAAATTCTTCAGGATTAAAAGTTGGCATTACAAGAGTAACTCAAGGAATTACTAGATGGATGGATCAAGGTGCTAGTCAAGCTATTCTTTTTGCGAAAGTTCCTAATAGAAGATATTCTGGAGATATAGAAGTTGCGTTAAAAAAACATGTATCAGATGTTACAAATTGGAGAAAAATGCTCTCTGGAACTCCTTCAGATATTGATTTGCTAAAAATTAAAAACGAGTTGTCTAGACTTGTTCCTCAACCATATCAGAAGTTCATTCTTGAAGATAATACTATTACTAGTATTAAATATCCTGTATTGAAATTTCCCAAAAAAATTAAGAGTGTCAAATTAGATAAGTCTCCTATTATTAAATCTAAACTAAATGGTATTAAGGGACAGTATTTATTGTTAGAAGATGATCAAGTTTTCAATGTTCGTGCCCATGAGGGATACATTTCAGAATTTTCTGTAACTTCACCATCACAAGAATTGTTATTTTAATTTAATAACATATGGTATTCTTGCTTGAATTTTGTCAGCTTTTAGAACTTCATTTATTGGATTTATTAAATCACTTTGTAATCCAGTTTTTTCAAGAACGAGAGCAGCAATGTCAGTATTAGCATTTAAACTCTTTGCAATATCAACAAGAAGAGATTCTTTTTTTCTTGGTAGAGAAATAATATTATATGATTTAATCTTTGCAAGATTTGCTGCTATTTTAATTGCTTTTTCAATTCCTCCATGTTTGTCGATTAAACCAATATTTTTTGCATCATAACCTGACCAAACACGTCCCTGTCCAATTTTATCTACACTTTGTTTACTCATACCTCTTCCTTTACTTACTTTTGAAATAAATGTTTCGTAAGTATTATGTACCATTTTTTGAATTTTTTCCTTTTCAAATCTAGTCAAGGGCCTATTAATTCCTATGTCGGCATGTTTATGAGTGTTTACAGTGTCTAGTGTTATTCCAAGTTTGTTTTTGTAAAATTCTTGCATGTTAGGAATCATTCCAAAAACACCAATAGATCCAGTTAGAGTTGTGGTATTTGCAATAATTTTATCAGCTGCACAAGCAATATAATAGCCCCCACTTGCAGCATAATCTCCCATTGAAACAACTAGAGGTTTTTTAGTTAAATAAGTTTCTCTCCATATTACATCAGATGCTAAAGCACTTCCTCCACCTGAATTGACTCTTAACACAATTGCTTTAATGTTTTTATCTTTTCTAGCTTTTTCTATTGCTTTTGCTGTTGTTATGGATCCAATATTATTTTCATCTCCTTCTCCTGAACTAATTGATCCATTTGCATAAATTATTGCAATTTGTTTTTTGGATTTTTCTGTCTCTTTTTCTTTAGTTTTATTGTAATCAACTAATGAAACTATATTTAGTGTTTTCGCTTTTGAAATTGACTTTAACTTATTTTTAACTTGGTCTTCATATAAAAGTCCATCAATATAATTTAGTTCAACACATTTGTTTGGATTTTCTAGGCTAATATTGTTAATATGTTCTTTAATATCATTTATATTGATATTTCTTTCTTTTCCAATACTTTCAAGTATTGTATTTGAAACAGAATTTAACAATAAAGACATTTGTTCTCTATTTTCTTTACTCATTTTTTCAAGCATAAATGGCTCAACAGCACTTTTAAATTCACCGTGTCTAATAATTTGTACATCTATATCTAATTTTTCTAGTAATCCTTTGTAAAACATTTGAGTAATAGACAAGCCTTTGAGTTCCATCATCCCTGCAGGGTTCAAGTAGACTTTGTCAGCAACTGATGCAAGATAGTAAGCAGATTGAGAGTAATTCTCAGAGTAAGCAATAATTTGTTTTTTTGTTTTTTTAAATTCTAGTAGTTTATTTCTTATTTCTTCAATTTGAGAAATTCCTGCATTTACATTTGAAGTATTGATATATATAGCTTTTATATTTTTGTCTTTCTTTGCTCTTTCTATACTATTTAAAACATCTAGTAAAGCTATAGTTTTTTTTATATCACTATTTAATACTAATTCTTTAATTGGATTGTTAGAAACTCTTTCGACAACTTTAACTTCTGATAAGTTAAGTTCCAAAATACTGTTTTTTTTAATTTTTATTTCATCATTTGAGCTAAATACAGCGATTAATCCTAATACAAGAAGAGAGAATAAAATTAAGCTTGTAAACATGCCTATAATAGTTGAAAATATATTTTTAAAAAATGATCTCATATTTTGTTTTTTTATTTTATAAAAATACAGTTTTTATATCTTTAGATTATTACTTTTCTTATTATATTTGATTAAATTTAGTTTTTATGAATACAGTTTACCTTCAATTAGGCAGTAATTTGGGAGATCGAAATTTGTTAATTACAAGAGCATTAGAATTAATTAATAATCATATTGGAAAAATTTTACAATGTTCTAAAATTTACGAAAGTACACCTTGGAGAGTTGATGGTCAGCACAAATATTTAAATCAGGTGGTTGAGTTAAAAACAAATCTAACTGCTGATGATATTTTGTCTCAAATTCATGATATAGAAAAAAAATTAGGTAGAGTGAGAGTAGAGAAATGGGGAGAGAGATTAATTGATATTGATATCATTTTTTACAACAACGATATTATTGAAAATAAAAATTTATGTATCCCTCACAAGCATATGCATCAAAGAAATTTTGTTTTAATTCCAATGTCTGAAATTGCAGCAGATATTGTACATCCAAAATACAATAAAACAGTTGCAGAGCTTCTAGTTGAATCTCAAGATATTGAAAAAGTGAGTGAGTATGAAATATAATCATCTCGCTATCGAAGGAAATATTGGAAGTGGAAAAACTACACTAGCAACTATGCTTGCCAAAGAATATGATGTTCGTCTTATTCTTGAAAAGTTTTCTGACAATCCTTTTTTACCTAAATTTTATAAAGATCCTGAAAAACACGCCTTTGCTTTAGAACTTTTTTTTATGGCTGAACGGTATCATCAGCTAAAAAAAAATAAGGAACAAGATATTTTTAAGCCTCAAAAAATATCAGATTATTTTTTTGTTAAGTCTAAACTGTTTGCTAAAAACAATTTGCAAATTGATGAAAAGCAATTGTTTGATAGATTTTTCGACATTATTTTTTCATCTCTAGAGAATCCAGATTTAGTTGTGTATTTGTATTCAAGCATTGATCGGCTTAAAAAAAATATTATTAAAAGAGGAAGGTCTTTTGAATTAGATATTTCTAAAGACTATTTAAGTAATATTCAGCAAAACTATCTTGATTATTTAAGAAAACAATCTTTGTTTCCAGTTCTTTTACTAGATATAACTAACGTTGATTTTGTTAAAGATCAAACAGTTTATAATTCAATTAAGAGAGCAATAAATAATACATATTCTGTTGGAATTCATAAAGTAGTATTATAAAAAAAGCTCCATATTTATATGGAGCTTTTAAATTGATTGTCTTTTTGACTAATTTATTTAGTCATTTCAATAAATTTTTCATTTGATCTCAGATTTAAAAATTCTAGATCATTTGCAGCTTGTTCTTTGTATTCTGGACAAGACCTGATTAATTTGTCTAAACTAATTAGCGAAAGATCATCATTTCCTTTTCTATTCATCATCACCGCATTTAAATAATTACCTTCACATCCTTGATTATTTATATTTCCGTAAGAAGAATCTCCATTTAATAGTCTTGCTAAATGTGCGTTGTAAGATGTTTTGCCTTTATAAAATCTTGCAGCTTTATTATACTCTCCTTGTCTAATGTCTAAAATTGCTTGATTATGTTCAGAAGTTTTTGCTTTATCAAATAATTTTTGCGCTTTATTAAGCTCTCCGTTTCTAGCAGCAAGAATTCCTCTATTAGTAAGAATATCACTTGTTTTTCCCCCAATTTTTTCGGCTTTACTTAAAAATTCTAATGCTTTTTCGTCATTACCATCAGATATATAAAGACAAGCTATATTGTTGTATCCTCTCCAGTCATTATGAAGTGTAACAGCATTGTTATATATATCTTTTTTTACATTAATATCGTCAGTTAGAGTCGCTGCAAATAATAATTCTTTAATATCTAGCTCTTCTGGCTTTGTAGTAGATAGAGTAGCTATTTCTTCATCGGTTCTTTTGGGTTCAAAGGACTTTATCTTTATAGTAGCTTTTCTAAGTTGAGGAAGAATGTCATTCTCAACTGCTTCGTAAATTTCTGCAAGATCTCTAATTTGTTGTTCCCTTTCATTTACATCCTCTATTGAATTAACTATTCTGTTGATAACGTTCTTGTCTTTTAGATTGGAATTGTCAATAAGATTTTCAAAACCATCCCAATCTTCTCCAACTGATGTAATATTATAAAGATCTTTATTGTTTGCACCATCTACTTTTAGTGATCTTAAAAGACGCTTGGTGTAGTTTACAGTACTGTTCATTCTATTTTCCGAGACATTGTCATTTATATTTACAGACCCTTCAGGAGATGCGTAAGAAATAATTTCAATAGAGTGAGTTTTATACCCTTTTTTAGCAAATTTCTTTAATGCTTTAATATCTTCATCACTTTTTTCAGTAGTTCTAATATTTGACTGATTAACTAAGAAGTAAATTGTAGCAATTTCTTCATCAAATGAGATGTGCTGATATCCATGATTTAGGTTGCCCAAAATTTCATTATTCTGTACTCTTGTTGATGTTGCAATAACTCCTTGAGAGATATCAACTGGTCCAAGAGTTTTTTCTTTATCTTTAATTTTGGCAGTAGCTCTTAGTTCAAGACGAGAGTTATACATATTATCATTGTAATCTATTGCATCATTGTAATTAAAATTTCCACCAGTTGCTTTAAAAATTGTTGCTTCTCCTCCTGTAGCATCTTCTCCTTGAACTGTAATGCTTTTAAATGCTTTTTCTCCTCCTTCGTAAACTAGTACTGGAGTAAATTCAACAGTGGCTTTTTTAGCAAAATAGTTTTCTTCGAATTCAGTATTAAGTTTTAGATTAACTTTTCCTCCATGAGTTTCTAAAATTTCAGGTGTTGTTGTAAATTTTACTGTGTCATATTTTCTAGCCATCTGGTCTAGAGCACAACTACTAATTAGAAAAATTAATAGAGTTGCTGAACATATTTTTGATAATTTCATGATGCTATGATTATTTTGTTTGATTTATGCAAAATTAAAAATTTTAGTTAAAACATGTCTTGCCATGGCACTTCTTTATACACAATAATTGTTAGTAATTTTTAGATATTAAAAACAATTAATTAAGTTTGCAGGTACATATAGTGAGCTATGAAAAACTTTTTTGTCATTCTTTTTACTTTTGGAATTTTATTTTCATCATCTTCTCAAGAGTCTTTAATTCAAAACAAGATGAATTCTAATATAAAGACTTCATCTCATTTATCTAATAAGTCTAGTAAAAGATCTATTGATTGGCAACATGGCTGGAGAATTAATCTAAACTATGGTATTACAAAATTCACTGGTGATGTAACTCAGTATGATCATTATCCAGCATATCAAGAACAAATAGATTTTAGAGAAATATCTTCTGCTGTGAGCCTAGGAATTACTAAAAAAGTAAATTCATTATATTCTATTTCATTAGAGTACTTAAATGGTAATTTTAAAGGTTTAAGAAGGGCTAATGAGTATCTAGGGCTTGATATTTACGATAACTATAATAATTACTCTGGTAATGGAGATAAATTTTCTACATCTTTTAACGAATTTGATTTGTTAGTTAATTTAAATTTAAGTAATGCATTCTCCTTTTTTCAAAAGAATAAAAGTAGTCAAGTGCTTAGATACTATGCAAAATTTGGAATGGGATATAATGTATTTAATTCAGTTAGAACGAATTTGTTTTCAGATACTTATATATACAGTTTTGGTTATGAGGATGAGGGATCAAATGCTGCAGAAAGTTCTTTAGGAACGAACAAGAAACCTTTTTTTGAACAAACTAAAGAGACTGTATACGTGCTTGGATTGAGAGCAGAATACAGGTTAAATGAAAAAATGTGCTTGTTTATTGATTACACTAACAGAATAGGTCAAGGAGATAAGTGGGATGCATCAATTATGAGTACTCAAAATCCAAAGGATAAATTTTCTTTTTTATCAATAGGATTTGTTTATGATTTAAGTGATTCAAAAGAATCAGACTGGACAAGTCCATTAGATATGTTAAAGCAAGATGTTGGCGTACTTAAAGCAGATATTTCAGGTTTTACAGATGATGTAGATAATGATGGAGTTGCAGATGCTTTTGACAAAGATCTAAATACACCTTTTGGTGTTCCAGTTGATGGATCTGGAGTTCCTTTAGATGTTGATATGGACAATGTTCCAGATTACATGGATGTAGATCCGTTTTCTAATAGAGGAGCAATTGTTGATGTAAATGGTGTTGAGTATGACTCTGATAACGATGGAGTTCCAAATAGTAAAGATCTTGAAAGTAATACACCAATGGGAGTTATTGTTGATAGATATGGAATCGGCTTAGGATCTGTATCCAAATATTCTAGTGGATATCTACCATCCGTTTATTTTGAATCAGGTCAATCAGTAGTTCACTCCTCAAATGAAAAGAAACTTGCTACCATAGCCTTAGTTTTAAAAAATAATCCCAACACCAGATTAAGAATTAATGGACATACTGATGAGGTAGGAGACGCTAAACTAAATAAGAAACTTGGCTTGAAAAGAGCCAAAGCAGTTATGTTTTATTTAATTCAAAATTATAATATTAAACAAAGTAGATTTGAAATTTATTCAAAAGGAGAAGAGGATCCACTAAGAATTAATAGAAGTTTGTTGTCACATGAAAATGAAAAATATGATAAGAAAATCAGCGATAATTTGATAAATCGAAGAGTAGATTTTGAGATTATTTTTTAACTCTTAATTTTTTATTTATTTCCCAAAGAACAATTCCAGCAGCAACTGAAACATTTAGTGAGTGTTTAGTCCCAAATTGAGGTATTTCGATTATTTGATCACTATTTTTTAATATTTTTTCACATACTCCATTAATTTCGTTCCCAAATACAATTGTTAAATTGTTATTTGAAGTTTCAATTTGATCTAAGTTGATTGATTTGTCAGTTTGTTCAATTGAGACAATAGTGTCGCCTTCTTTTTTTAATTTTTTTAATAGTTTATAAGTATCTGTTTGATATTCCCAATTAACAGAATCACTTGCTCCTAATGCAGTTTTTCTAATTTCTTTACTTGGAGGACAAGGAGTTATTCCACATAAAAACATCTTTTTTATTAAAAAAGCATCGCAAATTCGAAAAATAGAACCAACATTATGTGCACTTCGAACATTATCTAAAACTACATTAACAGGATTTTTATCAATAAGTTTAAATTCTTCTAAACTGATTCTTTTTAATTCTATAGTTTTTAACTTTTTCAACTGTGTATATTTGTAAAACTAAATTATAATTTTTTTTGAAAAATAAACAATCTAAAAAAATAAAAGTTACTCCTTTAATGAAGCAGTATAATGCGATTAGATCTAAACATCCTAATACTATTCTGTTGTTTAGAGTTGGTGATTTTTATGAAACTTTTGGAGAGGATGCAGTTAAAGCATCTAGAATTTTAGGTATTGTTTTAACTTCAAGAAACAACGGTGATTCAAATATTGAATTAGCAGGTTTTCCCCATCATTCTTTGGACTCTTATCTTCCAAAATTGGTTAAAGCTGGAGAACGAGTTGCTATATGTGATCAGCTTGAGGATCCCAAAACAGCTAAAGGCATTGTAAAAAGAGGTGTCACAGAGCTTGTAACGCCAGGAGTTTCATACAATGATTTAACATATGATTCAAATAAAAATAATTTTTTAGCTTCAGTTTTTGTAGTTAAAGACACTGTTGGAGTTTCTTTTTTAGATATATCCACTGGAGAATTTCTAATTTCAGAAGGTACTATTGATTACATTGGTAAGCTTTTACACAGTTTTGAGCCTAAAGAAGTAATTTACCCTCGTCAAATAAAAAAAATTATAAATTCTTTAACTAATAAATATTGTACGTTTGAGCTTGCTGATTGGATTTATGAATTTGATTATGCAAATGAAAATTTAATCAATCAGTTTGGAACGAAGTCACTTAAGGGATTTGGTATACATAATCTTGAAAAAGGAATAATAGCAGCGGGTGCTATTTTACATTACTTAAAAGAAACTGAGCATAACCAAACTAAACATATTCAAAAATTAACGAGGATTGAAAAGTCAGAATATGTCTGGATGGACAGTTTTACTATAAAAAATCTTGAGCTTTTCACATCTCCAAACCAGGGAGCAATTACACTAATTGATATTGTTGATAAAACAAAATCTCCTATGGGAAGTAGAATGATAAGACGTTGGTTAGCTTTACCATTAAAAGATTCAAAAGAGATTAGTGACAGACATAAAATTGTTAAAGAACTTGTTGGTAGTAATTTTTCTTCTGAAAAATTAGGAGAGTATATATCAGTTGTTGGAGATTTAGAAAGATTGATATCAAAAGTTGCTACAAACAGAATTAATCCAAGACAATGTGTTCAGCTTAAAAAATCACTTTTAGCGCTACGGCCTATTAAGAATATTTGTGAAGATTCCAACGAAAAATTACTAAATGAAATTGGCGCTAAAATCAATTTATGTACAACAGTATGTGATAAGATTGAAAAGGAATTAGAGGATGATGCTCCTGTACTTTTGTCAAAAGGAAATGTTATTAAAAGAGAAGTTAGTTCTGAACTAGATGAGTTAAGGGATATTCAAGATCAAGGTCAAGAATTTTTGTCTGATATGTTAAAAAGAGAAATTTCATCTACTGGTATTAATTCTTTGAAAATATCATTCAATAATGTTTTTGGTTATTATCTAGAAGTTAGAAACAAATATAAAGATCACGTTCCAGAAAATTGGATAAGAAAACAGACTCTTGTTAGCTCAGAACGCTACATAACTGAAGAGCTAAAAAATTATGAACACAAAATTTTAAATGCAAGAGATAAAATTTCTGTTATTGAATCAGAATTATATTCAAATTTAGTTCATAGTATAACTGATTTTTTACAACAAATACAGTTTAATGCAAATCTTGTTTCTAAATTGGATTGCTTATTAAGTTTTTCAATTGTTGCAAGCAAAAATAATTATGTCAATCCTTTAATTAATAATAATTCAGATTTAGTAATTGAAGAAGGAAGGCATCCAGTCATTGAAAAGCAACTTCCAAATGGAGAACCATATATTTCAAATAATGTTTGTTTAGATAGAAATAGGCAGCAAATTATGATGATCACAGGACCAAACATGTCCGGTAAATCTGCTTTACTTAGACAAACCGCTATAATAGTTTTGATGGCTCAAATTGGATCCTTTGTTCCGGCTAAAAAAGCAACGATTGGAATAGTAGATAAAATATTTACTAGAGTAGGGGCATCTGATAATATATCACTTGGAGAATCAACTTTTATGGTTGAGATGTTAGAAACCGCAAATATTTTAAACAATTTGTCAAAAAATAGTCTGATTCTTCTTGATGAAATAGGCCGAGGAACAAGCACATATGATGGGGTGTCTATAGCCTGGGCAATTGCTGAATACCTACATCGAAGTATTGAAAAACCAAAAACTTTGTTCGCAACACATTATCATGAGCTAAATGAAATGGCCCAGAAATTTCCTAGAATTAAAAATTTCAATGTGTCAGTAAAACAAAACAAGAAAAAAATAATTTTCTTGCGAAAATTAAAAGAGGGAGGATGTGAACATAGTTTTGGTATAAATGTTGCTAGCTTGGCTGGTATTCCTAATGAAGTGGTTATAAAAGCTAATGAAGTTTTGAGTAGTTTAGAAAGTTCCAGAAGTCAGACGAAAAAAATAGATAAAAATAAAATGCAGTTAAGTGTTTTTGAAATTGATGATCCAATTGCTAATGAAATTAAATCAGAAATTTCAAAGATTAATTTAAATGAGATTACCCCTTTAGAAGCATTGGTTAAATTAAGTGAGCTTAAAAAAATGATAGGAAAATAGAATTTGTTTTTGTGGAATTGAATATTTCTTTAAATTTGCACCCCCAATGCGAGTGTAGCTCAGGGGTAGAGCATCACCTTGCCAAGGTGAGG
>CEUH01020098.1_pt1 | contig 12856 bp, 13 predicted proteins | sample 356461 | NCBI WGS metagenome assembly CEUH01 (sample SAMEA2623275, study PRJEB7988) | marine metagenome | isolation source: saline water (ENVO:00002010), including
GGATTAGTACAAGGCCACTCTATATTGAACTTCTTACTATTCCATTTTATTGTTTTTTGCTTATCTACATCTACAAACTCACCATCATATGCTAATTTGTAAGAGAATATAGAGTTTTTTTCCATTACATAGTGTCCATTAGCAAAACCTGGTGGTATTAGTACCTGCGTTTGTGTGGATGGTGATAAAATGTAAGTTTCCCAACTACCATATTGTGGATTTTTAGTTGTATTACCATCTCTTACATCCAAAACTACCAAATATATCTTACCATGTAAACAAGACACCATTTTCCAAGTCTTATCATCCCAATGTAAACCTCTTAGTACACCTTCTTCTGATTTTGAGTACCTATCATGTTTAAATTTGACTCCTTTTTCTCTTTCCTCTACAGGAATCAACCTATCATAGTAATCTGAATGATATGTGGTGGATATTTCACCTCTATGTTCGTGATAAACCGATGGTTGTATGATTTTTAGTCCACCAGTCAAAACTTCTGATGAATAAATGTGGAAATCGTTCCAGCTTCTTTCTTTATAATATATACTACGTCCTATTGCCATAACCTAAAGGGAATCCGTTCCTATATTTTGAACTCAAATCTGAAATTAGTACTGAGTAAGCTTTTATTAACTCAACTATACCATCTTCTAACTCATATATTGGTCTCCATCCAGTATTTTCTAACTTTTCATTACTAACTGTATAGTTTCTTTTATCTGGGTCTTTATAATAATCAGAATATGTGATTGCAAAATCAGGAACATATGTTTTTATAAGTTCTACTAATTGCTCTTTTGATAAATTAGCTTCTGATAACCCCACATTGAAGGTTTCTCCACTATATTTACCATATCTTTCTAACATAAACATAAAAGTGTGTGATACATCTCTAATGTGTATGTAATTTCTTACGAAATCTTTTTCAAAAATGGTGATGTACTTATCAGTCAGTGCTTTATACACAAATTCATTTACCAATAAGTCCATCCTCATTCTCATCGATGAACCAAAGACCGTTGCCAGTCTTAAAGATATACCACCAACACTCAAAACTTCCTTTTCAGCGTTTACTTTGGTAATCCCATAATGAGATATCGGGTTTAGTGGGCTATCTTCGGTACAAATACCGCTCTCTCCTATTCCATAACCACTATTTGTGTTAGGATAGATAATTTTTTTATCCGTATCCTTAATTAGTTCACAAATGTATCTCACATGTTCATAGTTCACCGCAGTTGCGAGCTCTTTATCCCTTTCACAAGCAGGAAATCCAACGATTGCTGCTAGTGGAATGATAATATCAGCTTCTTCAACGTACTTTTTTAATAATTTTTTATCTCTAACATCACCATATACAAACTCAAAGTTCTTTTGATGTGAAAAATTCATCGATGATGTTTGATTATACATTAAATTATCATAAATAACAAGCTTTTCAACCATCCCTCTACTGAAAAACGATTGTGTAATTACTGAACCTAAGTATCCAGCTCCACCTGTTATTAAGATTTTATCATATTTCATATTTTAATTGTTTTAAAATTTCATATTCTTCTGATGTTAGTTTTATATTGTTTGGATTCTCTAAAATAAATTCAATATTTCCATTTTCTATCGAATCTCTTAACAAACTTATCGTACTATCTGCTAAGTTAGATAGTCTACAATCTTTATCAATTACAATTTTAAATACACATTCACTAAGGTGAAACTTAGAAAAGTCCCTCATTGTAGTTTTTTTACAATCTGTAGTATCAATATGTTCTTTTGTAAATGTATTCTCATCATAATTTACAATCATACTGTTTGCAAATAAAGTTTTTAGTTTTGTTTTATCAAAACCATTCTTAACGTATCCATCAGGACACAATATTTCAAATAAATGTTTTTTCATCTCCTAAAATATTTACATCTAATGTTCTCCAAGGCTCAACATCATATATTTTTTTAATTAATCCAATGTTTATTTCTAAATTAAAACAATTTCCACTATTATCGTATGCCTTATACTTTGTTAATTCATTTGTGTTTATCAAAAATATGGAATTTGCTAAAGGTTTTACAAGATTTCTTTTTACATCTTTATTTCTTTCTAAAAAATCTTCAATTCTTTGAAATGTATAAAGTTTATCAAATAATCCAGCTCTCCACAATGTATATTGGCAAATAGCTTTGTGTTCATCTGTTAAATCATGTTCATAGTTTGCTATTCCAAAGTTAAATGGGGTATCGCTATAATCATGCAACCCACCAATATAGTCTATTTCTTTGGAAAATGTTTTATCATCATCTAAACAAGTTAATTTTGCTTTAAATCTTTTTGATATTGAATCATGACTTATAATCATAACATATCTTTTATATAAGTTTTCTTTACCAACATAAAATGATATATCATTAAAATTAGATTTACCATCAATCACATCCCAAAAATCCCAAGTGAACATATTTCTATTTTTAGCAAATACACCCATATGTTTACCTGGTCTACAAAAAATACAATGAGTATCTCCTGTATTTATTTCATCCATTTGAAATTCTACATAAAAAGTAAAATCTTTTTGTGTAGATTCCCAAACATTTGTATCAGTAAATCTATAACTATTATTATTTGTAATGAACCAAGGTCTTTTGTGTAATATCTTTAACATAGTGATTTACATTTATGGTAAAAATCTTCCAATTCAGGAAAAGTTTCTAAAAAGTTTGTATTTCTTCTCATATCATGAGCATTAAAATATCTATAAAAATTTTGCATTGACATTTTAAGATGCTTAGGGTCTACATCAGCGTTCATCCAATCATATATCCTTTTTACTTTTTGTATCTCTATATCTGAGTATCCAATGTAGTTATGGTCAAAAATTGGAACTCCTTGAAAGAACATAAGTTTGGATTGTTCTAATACAGTATCTTTCCATTTTTTATCTTGTAGTAATTGTACACTTTGATGCCAAGGATATCTTAGGTATGATGAATCTAAAAATACAGCTGATGCCCAATATCTATCTGATGTTCCATACTCTTGTTTTAAATCATAAATACCATCTATAAGTTTTATATAATTTGGAACAGAAAGAAGTCCGTATGTTCCCATTACCGTAATATTAACTCTTGGACACTTAGTAAGAATTTTATTTAAATTATCCCAAAATCTATTAAATTCTAAACCAGTCCTTATGTACTCAGCTTGTTTACCCCAAGTATCAACTGATGTAAATATGATAAATTCTTTAACTCTATCTTCATCAGAAATTTTATTTATTTTATCGATAAATCTATCAACCAATTTATCATCAATACCTAAATTAGAATTTATTGCTAATTGTAAGTTTTTATTTGGGTTTGGTTCTTCTATTATATAATCTAATACTTTCCATGTATCTTTTGATAGTAATGGTTCACCACCAGTAATTCTAAATGTATGTAAATCTCTATATAAATCTGGCCACCATTTCCAAAATGCTTCTACATATGGATTATGTTCAGTTTGTTTTTGAGGCCACTTATCTTCATCAATATGTCTTTGTTTAGAATTAAAATCATCTGAGGTTGGATAACCTCCAAACTTTTCAACTTCTTGTTGCCAAGTTGTTGAATATGCAGGTCCACAATAAGAACATTTAAAATTACAAGTGTGAGAGAATGCTACCTCTACATATTTTGGATTATAATCAGCTCTCCAGTCTGATGTTGCTATTTCATCCATATGAGGTAAAGACCAACTTTCATTTGATTTAAAAACTCTATCTGAAAATTGATTTGAATTATCTTCTACATTCCAACAATAATCGCACTCTTTAGGTCTTTTACCTTCAAGCATTTCTTTCCTTCTTCTTTTCTTAAATGAAGTATTGTGAAGTGCGGATGGATTTCTTTGAATCTCCCTTACAGGTATTTTATGTGTTTTAGGATGGTGGCACGAATGTGTATGACCAGTTTGCATTTGTATTGTAACCTGTGTCCATTTTGCTAAACAAAATCCACATCCAACTTTATCTAATTTGTTTTTTGTGGATACGAAATGTTTATTTTCGTGATGATTCCAATTATTATCTGTTGACATATATTAATACATATTAAAACTTTACATTTATCATTTTTGCTTTAGGGTTGATTTCCTCTATACTAACCAACTCATATTTTAGCTGCTTGATACCATCAGATTTGTAATCCCACTTACCTTGCTGCATTTCCAAAACATATCTTCTTTCATTTCTTGCTGTAGTTTCTCCTTTAGCCCACCTATCTTGTCCTTTATTATCTGATATCAATCCTTCATCTTTATGGTGTAGACAAAACATTCTCCCCTTTCTTCGATGTGGAATTGGTGGTTGTGATAATTTGATTATTTCTTCTCCAGTAGTTATTGTTTCCACTTCACCATCATAACTATTACCACTAATATCCTTTGCTTCACCATTTTCAAATTCATAGTGAAGTTTTAAACCATCGGATGGAATATTATTTGTTAATTGTTTTATTTCATCATCTTTTAAATTTCTATCCCATAACATTACCTTTGCTATATCACCTTTAAAGAATCTACTAGCATCTCTTTCACCAACAGAAGTTGTGTGTCCTAACGTGAATGGCATAGAACCATACCTTTTTAACTTACCATCAAAACTAAGTGGTGAATGAGTTCCATGTCCATGTCTTGCATCAGATTCCGTACCATTTAGATAAAAATGTATTTTATTGTTTTCAGTATCAATTGATAATGTTATCCAACTCCAATAATTTTCATATCGTTTCATCCATTGATATAGAGCTTCTTTTTTATGATTCCATAATAGTGATGTATATGCTCTACTGTTATTGTAACTCAATCCCCAATCATATCCTGCTCTCCTAATTATAGGATATTCACAAAATCTTCTATCCCAATCACCAACTAACCATATTGGAACTTTTTCTTCTTGTTGATTTGCCTTTACCAATACTGAAACTGTATGAGATTTTGATGTGAGGTGTGCAATACCTCTATCTACTGGGATTGTTACCTTTGAATTAGTACCATTGAATCTTAAAAAGTTTTGTTTACCAATTTCTACTTCTCTCACATTAGCATATCCTTCTAAATAACATCTCCAAAACAAATCATCATCTTCCATACCCCAATCCCAATAATCATTTGAATATCCGTTGGTTTTTTCAACTTGTTCTTTGTTAAAAAGTACTGCTCCACCAAAATATTCCTGATATTTTAGTTCATAGTTCATTTGTGATATATGAGTTGCTATATGAATAGGTGTTTTTTCAGGAAAAGAATAATCAGTTCCTTCTTCTGGTATCATATCGATATCGTGCCAAACGATATAATCACAACCATCTTCGAATGCATGTTTTGCAGCTACATTTTTTGTTGCTCCTCTATTAAATAACTTATCATCTACTTGATGAGCAAAGTACATACAATAATCTATACCTTTAGACTCCAAATATGCTCCGACTTTTGGCACAAACTCTTTTAAGTGAGCTTCTCTATTTCTATATGGTACACAAACTCCTAATTTCATTTAGATTCTCTAATATCTACTAATAATTGCATTACTTCTTCTAACTTATATTTTGATTCTTGCCCTTCACACAAATCTTGACAACATATATCCAAATTTCTGTGAATAAATTGTAACTTTTCATCTATCTCATCCCATTTGTTTTCCAATCCCATACTTAATCCATTTCTAATTTTCTATCAAAGTGTTTTGCATCTTTTAATACTTGTGGATTTTGTTTGATTGTTTGCATAGAAATCATATCCTTCATCTTAGTTGTTGACCAACCATGTGCTCGAGTTGTATAAACAATCTTTGGTGGTAAGTCATCACCAGTAAATGATTTACCAATGTAATCTTCACCTAAGATTCTTATATCAGGTTTAAAAAACTCTATTAAACGTCTTAGCTCTTTTTCTGTTTGATATACATAAACTTCATCTATATATCTTATAGCCATCAATGTACGATATCTTTCATGTATAGGAATTACAGGTTTATATTTTGATTTTCTATGTTCGGATGGGTCTCTATGTAAAAACACTATGAACTTATCACAATGTTCTTTTGCTGCTTCGAATGTGTAAATGTAACCCGGATGAATTAAATCAAAATTACCAGCGGTAAATCCTACTATCTGTTTTTGTTTTTTCATAATTCTACTGTTATATAGTTAACTTTCTGATTTCCATAATCAGTACCAAATGTTAATTTGTTATCACTTATAGTTTTGAATTTTAATGAATCTATTCCATCCCTTCTCCAATTAGTTTTACCTTTTAGCACTTTATTATAAAATCTAAGTTGGTTTTTACGAGTTTCTGTATAAATCCATTTGTTTTCATAGAATCCATTATCGTCGTGATGTAACAATTCAAATTTAGAGTTTCTTCGCCACGGAATTGTTATCTCTTGATAATCTTCAATATGTGGAGTTGATATTCTATTACAATGGTGTATTTTACCATTTGAACCATTACCAGTAAGTTCAATTAGTTTGTGATATGTAGATGCTTTAGCATCATATGCACATTCTAAACAATGTGGTGTGGTGTATCCATCAAATCCTTCGGTTACACCAATACCTAAGTTATTATATATGGATTCTACTTGACCCGGCTCTAATGAATGATTCCAAATTGCTACTTGATTTATTAAACCATTAAAAAACCTTCTTCCATTTTGTGAGTTTGGACCAGGCCTACCTAAGTAAAAATACTTTTGATTGTGGTATGGTAGCAATCTACCTTCAAATGTAGCTTCATCAATTAACTCACCATCTTGATATAGTTTTACAAACTTATTATACTGGTCTACAACTACCATAAGTGTAGTTCTTCTTTCTGTACCGATTGTTGATTTTAAACTTATACATTCTTTTTTAGATGTAAATGTTTCAAACTTAAATCGTTTAAATGAATTAAATGTAAATCCAGTATCAAAACCAGGTACTGATAAAATAGAATATTCATCTACTTCTAAATTTTCACTTAAATCCATTTTGTATGGTTCGCATTCTAACAACATAGTGTAATTATCCAAACCAAATTTCATCGGTATTTTAACTTCACTATCATATCCATTGAATTCTAAACCAGCGGTGTTCCAAGTTTTAATTGGTTGGTGTTTTAAATTTAAATCAAAAAAGTTTTCTTTACATCTGAATAGTAAATCATCATCTTCATATCCCCATCCCCAATATTCATTTGAGTACCCATTTACTTTGTAGTAATCCATTATAGGAAACAAAGTAACTCCTCCGAAATATGAATCGAAGATAATTCTTTTTTCTCCTACCTTAGATACAAAGTTTGTAGCAAGGTGAGTTGGTCTGTTTACATATGAATAATCAACATCCATAGGTAACATATCCACATCATGCAGAGCTACATAGGTACATTTTAACTTTTTTGCTCTTTCTACACCAATGTTAAGTAACTTACCTCTATTGAAAGGTTTATCATCAGCTTGCTCTACCACAATAATCTCATATGGTATCTTCTGCTTTTTAAGATGATTTGATATAGAAGGAATAAATTGGTTAAGATGTTCTCTACGATTTCTGTAAGGAACAACTATACCAATTTTATTTTTCATTATCTATATACTTGTCTTTCCAAAGTGATAAGTACCATTCCATTCTTGGTCCCCATTCTTCTTTATCGATTTCTTCAAACCATAAAGTAAGTGCATCTACTGAATTAGCTATCTTTTCTAATGCTTTTACTTTTCTCTCCTCTAATAAAGGGTCAAAACCTCCACCATTAGCTGAGATACTTGCTTCTTCTACTTTTGCTGCTTTCTTTGCCATAATTTTTAAATTTTTAATATTCCTTTTGTTAGTCTATTCCAATATTGATAATCCCAATGTTCGTTTTCAATAGGAATTTGTCTTTCCAATCCAAACTTTACATTATCGATATCTATTTTCCAATCATTATCTTTGATTGCGTTATACATCTTTTTGTATTCTTCCCAAAAAGTGTAATCTTCTTCTGTTTCTGAAACTTCTTTTAATCTTTCTAAAACAGTTGAATCCCATTTGAAGTGATGAACTTGTACAAATCCTTCACCTCTACCAGGTGGGTATCTTAAAGAGTGATTAACACCTTCTTCTCCCCACACATCCTTTCCATCAATATGTGCGTAATGCTGTCCGTTTGTTATTTGAATCTTTCCTTTCATTACACACACTTTATTTGGACAAGCTCCACTAAGTGGATACCTAAAAAAACCACTATATGGAAACGCTTCCCATATATTAGTTTCGCTATCTACAATGGGAAAACTCCCATCCTCTCCAATCCTATCCAAGAATCCACCTGTGATAAACTCCCATCCTTTTACTTCACATTCATCAATCATTTCTTCAATTGGCTTTGGATAAATCTGAATCTCATCATCATCTGATACAATCCACCAATCGTTTGGTTTAGTCATCTTTACTTCATTATAAAGTTCAGTTACCTTTTCCCAATGAAACTTTGGTTCAGTTACTACTTTGTAAGGAGTCAATCCCAAGTTTTCAATTTCCTCTAATATCCCATCGTTCTCATCTTGTCGATAAACTACGATAAAGATATTTTTTTCATCCACAAATTGCTGATAGTATTTCAACATATGTGGTAACATAGTGATGTTATGCCCAACTACTGTTACTAAGTTTAAACCCTGCATCTTTGTATCAGTGTCAACCCAGTTGTAGATGGTTTTTCTTTCATCACCCCGTTGTTGAAGAAATTGAAAAGTTCCCATTCGTTACTTTCTTTTAGTTCTTTTATGAGTTTATTAGGTCCATCAAATGGAGCATGATGGTTTTTTTCTTTTACATCTTCCGTTATGATGAGTTCTTTTTCAAAAGATTCATCTGTATCGTGGATTGAAATTACACCATAATCCGATAAGATACTTGAGTAAAGAGTAAAATCATTTTTAACATCATCATAAGAGTGACCCGCATCTATGTGTAGGTAATCTATCTTTATATCCTCTTTAACAAAGAAGTTATAAAATGCGTTTTCGGTGGTATCTAAGATAACTCTACAATCAAAGTTTTTCCTAAAGAATGAACGTTTATCCGTCCAATCAGTAAACCCTCCTACTCCGTTATCTGCATCAACTACGAATGTAGTACCACAATCACCCCACTCCATCTGTTTTAGACCTGTAAATATTTTTTGGTCATGCAAATCTATTCTCGCTTGTGTCATTATACGAGGAATAAATCCACCACCACTTCCTAAACATACACATACCTTTGCTCTCATCATTTGTATGGTAGAATATATAATCATACCATCACCTAAATGTAAATCGGTTGCTCCATGTGTCCATCTATATGGAACAGGTGCAATATCAGTAAAAGGTTTACCATTAGTATCCCTCTTTTTGACTTGATTGTTTGATATGTATTTTTCTATTAAACCTAAATTAAGTAAAGACATTTGGTTTAGATTATGGTGTTGTATATAAATATATAAAAATATAGAAAACGATAAAAATTAGAATAGTTTTTTTACCTTATCTCGCCATGCCCATTTGTTGTGGTACTTCATCATCCATTCAGATAATCTTATCCAATTATCTAATTGCTCTTCATAAGAATCTCTACATATGATTTCTACCATAGAATCAAACTCTTCTTTTGATGATGCTCTATATTTGTAATCTACATCTCCCCAATCGGAATGTAGTATTGGAAGTTTTCCGTAATCAACGGCTTGGAAGATTGAATATCCAAATGGTTCATTTGTATGACAGGAATGTGAAATACTCCAATCCTTTTTCATAAATGAATCTAAAATCTGAATATCCCATTGGTAAAATTTAATATCACTAAAATTATATTGGTTAGTTTCTACTATGTTTTTCCAATCATATTTACTACTTAAAACAAATCCTCTATGATTATCCATATAGTGAATATTTTTACGAGATTCAATACGAGAAGTAAATCCAATTTTAGAATCTGTTAATCTTTGTAGTAAAAAATCTTTTTTAAATTCATAAAAGTTTGGAATTGTTATAGTATTATTAGGATAATCTGTAAATAATTGTGAATCTGTTAGTCCAATCCAAATTCTTTGTTTACAATACTTCATTAAATCATCAATTGCTTCGGTATCTATATTAGTTTGGAATTGTTTTGTAGAATCACCATACTTTAACATATCGGGTAAATATGCATGTACAAATATATTAGTCCATTTATCTTTATACTTCCAAAGATGTTCTCTTTTGTGATAATTCGCATGTAAAAAATGGATTTCTTCACAATCTTCTAAAAGTTGTTCTGATTTTTTAGGATTATCGTAATGAAAATGATAATTTGTTAAAGATGTTTCAAATCCAACAGGTTTTCTACCATCTACAAATATAAAATAATCATCTGATAGTTCAGGTAGTACTAAGTTAATAAAATGATTTGTCCATAAATCAGCTCCACCTTGTATGATATTTCCAAAACCAGTTGTTACTAATAGTTTCATAAAGTATTATTTTATGGTTCAGGTGGTCCGCCAGGATCCCCACCATCATCCCCACTACCAATTAAATTAATTCTGAGTTCATCAGTTCCAGATGAATTTGGGAAAGTGAATGTTAAAATTACTAATCTTGTTGAACCATGCTGTGCTTCAGTTTTTGAATTAAAGAAAAATTGAGTTTGTGCATTTGATGTAGGAGTACTGGTGGTTGTACTTAAACCAGTTAATGTTTGTGAACCTGCACCATTACCAGATGAATCAAAATTTGTACTTAAAGCTCCATAAGTCGTTGAGTTGGCACTTACTGAATATGTTGTAGCATAATTCGTTTGAACTGCTATTGGGAAATATGTAGGTGAGTAATGATATGGATTATTAGCTATTTGTGTAATGTTTCTACTTACCAATACTAAAGAGCCAAATGAACCAGACCATGCACCACTTAAATTTGTAAAGATTCCAGAATCAACTGGTCTAGGTTGTTGTGAAATATTGAATTGTAAATGTTCACTTGTACCAGCAGTAGTAGAACCTATATCAAATGTACCAAATTTCTTAGCTCCAGTATTCCCAGCCGCAAATATACTGAAATTTTCGTTACCAGTGCCAGTTTTTGGATTGTTGTTAAGATTACTAAAGTTTGAACCTTCGTAGAATGTAAATTGACTACCTGTTATAGATGCGTTCCAAGCTAAGTTTGATGTTAAATCAATTGTATTATCACCTGATGATAAACTACCACTATGAGTAAATACCATTTCATCACCACTACCTGGAGATGGATTGGATGTGAATGTAACTTGACCTGATTGTTCTAAACCTACAGTATCATTTGCACCAGCATCAGTTGTAACTGATACTACTGCTAATCGTTTTGAAACACTACTATTTGAAGCCGTAGGGAATGCATATATAACATCATCGCCTGATAAACCACTTATTGAAAAACTAGCTCCACTACCATCTGAATTAGTTGATATCTCAAATTCTAAATCAACCATACCAGGATTATCATCTGAATCTGCTTGTACAACAGCTGCTGACCAACCAACACTTTCTGCATTCACATCTATTGAAATTGATTTTCTAACACTTGTACCTGATTGATTAGATGTCCATTGTAACGGGTCTGTTCCAACACCTTCTCCACTAAGTGATACTGTTTCATTTGGTTGTTGAGTAAATGTTTTTGTACCAGTTACAGTACCACCAACATTTCCATATTGTCCTCCACTACCATCTAAATTAGTAGAAGGTACACCCAAAGTAAAATTAACTGTTTGAGATGTTGCAACTCCAACTGTACCGAATGATGTTGGTGTAAAGAAAACTTGCCCCGCACTTGGTGAAGCATTTGATGTTTGTGAAAATGTTGTTGTGTTTGATATTGCTCCTATACCTGTATTACTATCATTTCCTGGTGTAATTGTTACAACACCTGTATTTGGATTAATATTTGCTATCCCACCAGTCCAATCATCATATTCTAATTGATATGCACCTTGCGTAGAAGTAACTGTACCACTAATTGTTGAACCTGCATTAGTATATGTTACCCCAGTTGCACTTTCAGCTGGACAAGTAAATGAAACATTAGCAGTTCTTGTAGTGTTAGTTAAAACTGCGCTAAATGGTGAACTCACATAACTAACAGTTAATGAAGGTACAGGAGATGAACCTCCCGTTGCAACAGGATTAGATGTAATACTTCCGTTTTGTGTGTTTACAGAAAATCCAGTAATACCAAAATCTTCGAATGTGGCGGTTGCACTTGAACCAACTGAATCTCCATATAATTCACCCAAACTAAGTCCCGCTACTGAATCATCGTAATTGGGAGCACTTAACTCAAAAGAAGTTGCTATGTCTTGAAATGAAAGTTTAGCAGTAGCTGAGTTAGACAACTCCTCATTTATCATTGACATTGATATCGGACCTGATGCTGGTAATGCCATTATTTATCCTTTAATTTATTTTCTAAGTTTTCAATCTTATCTGATAATTCTTTGATTGCTTCTAAAAGTAAAGGTGTTAACTTTTCGTATTTAACTCCAAGAAATTTATTGTGTACATTTTCTTTGACAACCTCTGGTAATACTTTTTGTATTTCTTGCGCAATCACCCCAATATCTCTGTTTGTTCCATATGGGTGAACTTTTGGAGTATATCCATCTTTCCAATTAAATAATATACCTCTAAGATTTTTTACTTTTTCTAAAGAGTCAGGTATAGTAGTAATATTTTCTTTTAATCTTTCATCAGATGAAGCAAATGCTGTAATATTACCCGATGCTTCGATTGAACCTGATACAGATAATGCGTTAGCTGCTGATTGGTCTGCTGGTAATTTTACAACTTTTAAAG
>CEUH01084409.1_pt1 | contig 12846 bp, 13 predicted proteins | sample 356461 | NCBI WGS metagenome assembly CEUH01 (sample SAMEA2623275, study PRJEB7988) | marine metagenome | isolation source: saline water (ENVO:00002010), including
AAAACCTCACTAATCTGCCCGATGGATACTATGAGCAGTTGATCCCCGGTAAAACCTTGGATTGGATACGATGCTACGCTGAAGGAAAATATTCCTATGTTCAAGAAGGAAGACCCGTCTGGCCCGAATATGATGACCACTCCATGTCTGAGGATCTCACGATACAAGAAGGTATTCCGGTGCAAGTAGGTCTTGACTTTGGACTTACACCCTCTGCGGTGTTTGGTCAGAAGATGCAAAACGGTCGGTGGCATATTCTCCGAGAGATAGTAACGTTTGATATGGGGCTAGAACGCTTTGCCCATTTGCTTAAATCAGAGCTTGAAACATGGTTTCCAAAGTTTGAATGTATGATATGGGGTGACCCTGCAGGATCAGCAAGGGATATGATCTATGAACAAACAGCCTTTGATCACCTCAAAACACATGGATTAGTCGCTCGACCAACGGCTACCAACGAATTTAAGACCCGAAGAGAAGCAGGAGCTATCCCAATGACACGACTGATAGACGGCAAACCGGGATTTATGGTGCATAGAGAATGTGTTCGTCTTAGAAAAGCTCTGGCTGGGGGCTATCATTTCAAACGGGTTGCTATGGGTTCTGGACATGAACGGTTCAAGGATGTTCCGAACAAAGACCACAACTCCCACGTTGCCGATAGTCTGGGATATCTTCTTCTAGGAGGTGGAGAGCATCGTAATATGGTTCGAGGTAAATCCCCTCACTTCTATAAAACGGCAAACGCTTGGGGAGATTTCGATGTTTTTGCCTGAAGAAATTACCGAAGTATCAACATTAGATGGGGATACAGCCAAAATTATTGACTTTGAACCCGATCACCTCAATGCGGTAACCTATAGATCGCTTGACGCTCCCTTCATAAAGGCAAATCAAGAGGCAATAGCCCACCGATTACCCAAAGGAATGTCATTTTCCGCAGTCGTTGATGATCAAGTATTTGCTATGTTTGGCTTAGTACCCTTCTGGAAAGGGTGCTATGAGTGTTGGCTTATTCCAGCCAATGATCTCGATACCCACTCTATGAAGACCCATCGTACTGCCCTCCGTTTTTTTGAGTATACTGCCAAGGTTTTGAGAGCAAAACGATACCAATGTTATGTATTTTCGGAAAACTTACGGGCTGTTCGGTGGATTGAAATGATGGTATTCAAAAAAGAAGGGCTAATGAAGAACTTTGGCCCTAACCAAGAAGATCATTTTTTATATGCGAGGTACTTCTAATGAATTTTTTGTTTGGTGGTGGCGGTGGCCCTAGTGATGAAGAAAGAAAACGTCAGCGAGAAAGGGAAGAAAGGGCAGACCAGCAAGTCACGCAACAAGAAGAACGTACAAAAAAAGCAGAGCAAAAAGAACGCAAAGACATTAATCAGCGTCTAACAAAAAAGAAAACCGGGGGCATGAACCTCCTCCTATCAGAGTTTAGAGAAAATCAAAAAGCACTCGGTAATCCTATTAAAGAAACACGAACATTAGGGCCAGAGAGAAACCCAAGAGGATGAAGAAGTATTTACGCAACCCACGAAAAAAGGAGATGAGTGATGCCTATGGTAAGCTACAAGACGAAGGACGGAACAAAGAAGAAGAAGTTCAAGTACACGAAAAAGGGAGTAGCGGAAGCGAAAAAGATGGCGAAACAGACCGGGGGAAAGATAAAGGTCAATAAAAGCTACGCATGAGACTTGATGTAACCACACTCAAGGGCCGCTTCAAGAAAGCTATGGCCCACAAGGATGAATGGCGATCTATCTATGAGGATGCGTATCGCTATGTTTTGCCCAATCGTAATCTCTATGACGGGAACTACGAAACCACTTCACCAAAAAATGACAAGATGAACCGAGTGTATGACAGTACAGCAATACACGCTACCCAGAGATTTGCCAACCGTCTTCAGTCTGGGGTCTTTCCTACGCAACGGCATTGGTGTCGTTTAGTTCCGGGAGATGAAATACCAAAAGAAAGACATATTGAGATACAGCGTGTTCTTGATCAGTATGCAGATACGATGTTTGATGTTATGCGGCAATCAAACTTTGATATGGCGATGGGTGAGTTTCTCCTCGAGTTAGCAATAGGAACGGCTGTAATGATTATCCAACCCGGTGACGAGTTGCAACCCATTCGCTATACAGCCGTTCCCTCTTTTCTTATTGCTTATGATGAAGGGCCATTTGGTACAGTTGATAAGGTATATCGTCTGCATCGCATTCCTTTTGTCGCTGTTGATCAAGAGTTTCCAGATGCTGACATCCCAGATCAGCTCAAACAAAAGTATGACGGCAGACCAGACGAGAAGATAGAGCTATATGAGATTACCTGCTATGACAAGGACGAAGGTATCTTTCACTATCATGTCATTACCAAGGAAGGTGAAGATGAGATTGTGTATAGACGTTTGAACTCGTTCCCTTGGGTTGTATCCCGATACATGAAAGCAAGTGGCGAAAAGTATGGCAGAGGGCCTGTTCTTACCGCTCTGCACGATATCAAGACCTTGAACAAGCTCAAAGAGTACCATCTGAAGAATGCATCTCTTTCTATTGCAGGTGTATATACAGCGATGGATGACGGTGTTCTCAACCCAAATGCGGTGCGTTTAGTACCTGGAGCGATCATCCCGGTGGCTCGTAACGGTGGAAACCAAGGAGAAAGTCTCAAGCCCCTGCCCCGATCAGGTGATCCTCAACTATCTCAAATGTCACAACAAGACCTCGTTATGTCTATCAAGCAAATCCTCATGGATGATATGTTGCCACCCGATACAGCTTCTGCTCGATCCGCCACCGAAATCATGCAAAAGATGAAAATATTATCTGAGAATATGGGTAGTGCCTTTGGAAGACTTATTCAGGAGACAATGTATCCCGTTGTCAGACGTACTCTTGAAGTCATGGATGAGCTTGGAATGATTGAATTACCATTGAAAGTCAATGGGTTGCAAGTCAAAGTTCAACCAGTAGCTCCAATAGCCATGTCTCAGAATATGGAGAAAGTCAGTGAAATAATGCAATATATGCAGATAGCACAGAGCATGGGACCTGCCGGGCAGTTGGCAGTAAAGCAGGAAGTCCTTCTTGACTATATAGCCGATCAACTGGCTATACCTGCCGAGGTCAGAATGACCCCAGAAGAAAAGCAACAGATACAGCAAATGCTGATGGAACAAGCAATGCAGATGCAAAACCAACAAGGAATGATGCAGGGTGGAGGAGAACCAGAACAACCAGCTTGATGAAGATCTCTGGCCCAATGTCTCCGAAGATCCGCAAGCATCTCAAATGGATATGCTATATGCAACCGTGTTCAATACCCCAGATGGTTTGAAGGTTTTGAAGCATTTAGAAAGCACAACTATTGATCAGCCATGTTGGTTTCCGGGGACAGAAGCAAGCCAAGGATATTATAGAGAAGGACAAAATTCATTAGTTAGACAGATAAACAATCGTATAAGGAGAGCTAAAAATGTCTGAAGAACAGCAAGAGGAACAGCAAGAAGAGCAACAGCCCCAAGCTGAAAGCAGTATGCAAAAACTAGCAGGAGAGGATCTAAATGCCACGACAGAAGAAGAAAACTCGCACCTCCAGACCGATGTTGAGCCGGAGGGTGTTGATCCAGACGAGGTTGAGTTCGTCAAACCGGAGTGGCTACCAGAGAAGTTCTGGGATACGGAGAACGGAACGAACATCGAGAAACTAGCAAAAAGCTATGCAGATTTAGAAAAAAGATTTTCAAAGGGCGAACACAAAGCCCCGGAGAGTTACGATGTTTCTTTTCTAGGAGAGAATGTTCCAGAAGATGATGAGCTTCTCAACAACTACAAGGAAATAGCAACTACCTATGGAATGTCACAAGAGGACTTTCAAACTCTAGCTATGCAGTTTGTTGGTGCTGTAGAAGATGAGGAACGAAGCCAACAAGAATTTATTGAAGAGCAGAAGCGTCTATTAGGGAATAATGCCGTCGAGCTTGTTCGATCAAACTATGATTGGGCAAGTGGTCTTCTAAACAAAGGTGTTATAACACAAAACGAATTTGATGTACTAGACCAGATGGGCGGTACGGCTGATGGAACACGACTGCTGCGAAAGATTAGAAACCTATCTAGTCCGAAAGAGCTTCCCATTCCGTCCTTCACCGGGGAAAGAAAGACAAAGGAAGAGTTGTCTCAGTATGTCGCTGACCCTCGTTGGAAGTCTGACCCTGTGTGGAGAAAGCAAAAGGAAAAAGAGTTCTACGAAAATATTGCATAATCTAGACGATACTTTTAGCTTTACTACATTTTCAAGATATGGTATCGGTGGATTGAGCGATAACTACATCTGTAGCCGTTCAATCACTTTGATTGGCGGATTTATTCCATAACCAAGAAAAACTAATGTTAATTTTTTTATGGAGCGATAGATGTCGAACAACGCAATTTCAAACGCATTCGTCACTATCTTTGAAAGCGAAGTCCATCAAGCTTATCAATCTGAAGCTAAGTTGGCTGGAACTGTCAGAACCCGAACAAATGTTGAGGGTTCAACTGTAAAGTTTCCAAAACTTGCAAAAGGTCAAGCTTCTGTTCGTAATCCTGGAACACAAGTTGTTCCTGTTGGGGCCCAGTTCTCAAGCGTAACAGCAACGATGGTGGATTATTCTGCATCAGAGTACAGTGATATCTTTAACCAAGCGAAAATAAACTTTGACGAGAGAGCAGAACTAGCCGAAATGCTAGGTAAAGCCATAGCCAGACGAGAAGATCAAGTGGTGATTGATGCCCTAATAAACGCATCAGCCGGGTCAACCGTCGCAAATACTGTGGTAACTAGTGGATCAGCTGGTGCTTCTGACCTCAATGTTGGAAAGATTATTGCCGCAGGAAAAGCACTAAACGCAAAAAACGTACCTGCTACCGAAAGATGTTTGTTAGTTCATGCTAACTCAATGGCATCCTTACTTGGAGATGAGAGAGCAGTAAGTTCTGATTTTATTCAGCTACAGGCTCTTCAGAGAGGTGAGGTTCAAACTTTCGCCGGGTTCAATATAATTATGTTTGGTGATAGAGATGAGGGCGGTATTCCAATCGATGGATCAAATGACAGAACGTGTGTAGCGTTCCACAAGTCAGCCATTGGTCTTGGTGTTGGTATGCCTGCTAAAACAGAAATCAACTATGTTGCAGAAAGAACATCGTTTCTCGTGACTGCCATGTATTCGGCAGGAGCGATAGCGGTCGATACTGACGGCATAGTAGATGTAACTTGTAGGGAGAGCTAAGATGGCGTTTGTTAGAAATGACTTTAACACTATCGGTGGACAGGCCAGAGCCGGAGTTACTCCAGCTATGTACGTCTATACCACAACAGAAGCTCATACTGCGGTGGATGCATCCGGGTATTTCAATGACATATCCGACATTCTCAACGTAGGTGACATGATTGTTGTACATGGCTCAACTGGTGGCACACGAACAGTCACAATGCATATAGTTGTCTCAAACGCTTCTGGCGTTGTGGACGTATCCGATGGAACAACAATCGGAGCTGTATCAGACAGTGACTAAAATTCTTGGGGGGTAGTTCCGACCGCCCTCCAAACCAAAAGGGGTTTGAATGGCAAGCACAGACACAGACGTTTCTATTTGTTCTCAAGCCTTATTACTGCTCGGATCAACGAGTATATCCTCGTTTTCTGATGGAACTGCCCCGGCTTCTATAGCCGGGGTTCTTTATCCCAAAGTCAAAGCACAAACTCTAGGGATGTATCCTTGGAGCTTTTCTCTTACAAAAACACAGTTAGCACAGTCAGCATCTTCTCCCCTATCTTATTGGCAGTTTGCCTATGTCTTACCTTCAGATATGGTGAATGGAGTACCTCGAAAAGTATTTACATCAAATAGTACCAATGCTCCTAATCTAACTGACTATGAGATCCAAGGTGCTGAACTATTATCACAAGAGCAAACAATCTATATAGATTATCAAAGGGATGTTGATGAGCAGTCAATGCCTGCTTATTTTGTACAACTTCTAATCTATCAGATGGCATGGCATCTTGCTGAACCTGTAACAGACCAGACAACCAAATCAGAATATTGGAAGAATGTAGCTCTCGGAACTCCTCTAGAAAGTCTTAGGGGTGGCTACTTCCGTCAAGCTACTGCTATTGATGGATCTGGGCAATCTTCTCAAGTTCTAGCTGATTATGTACTAGTGGATGTCCGATGAGCCGGGTTACAGTTTATCAATCAAACTTCACGGTTGGGGAGCTTGATCCTCTTGTCAAAGGCAGAGTTGATCTCAATCAATACCCTTCTGCACTAGACAGAGCCAAGAACGTTACATTGATGCCGCAAGGGGGCTTTGAACGAAGACCGGGGTTAGCGTTCATGGCAGACCTTACAAGCCATCTGGGAGGTTCTTTTACTGCCCAAAACGGTATGAGGCTTGTACCTTTTGAGTTTAGTAACGATCAGAGCTTTATGTTAGTCTTTGTAAAGCAATCGGCAACTGAGACAAGAATGTTTGTCTTTGCCAATACTGTGCAGATCACAAACATTAACAGCAGTGGTAATGACTACCTAGCTATTAACTTAGGTGATATTGATCTATCCAAGCTATATTTTACGCAGTCAGCCGATACATTGATATTGGTTCAGGAAGATCTTGCCCCTAGAAAGATTGTTCGAGGAGCTAGTAACTCCTCTTGGACGCATAGCACAATATCTCTGACCTCTCCCTTCAATGCTTTTACTATCGCAACATCTAACCCTAATGCTAATATCACTCCAGATGGAGTAGATGGTACGGTTAAGATTACCGCATCCTCAGGAGTTTTCACAAACAGTCATGTAAATCAATACATCAATGTTTTAAATGGTTTCGGTCGTGCTAGAATTATCGAAAGACAAAGTTCTACTATAGTTAAAACGGTTGTAGAAATACCATTCTTTGAGCAGGATGTCGCAATATCCAATGGTGATTGGGAGCTTGAAACGGGCTACCAAGCTGTTTTTTCAAATTCAAAAGGCTATCCGAGAACGTGTACATTTCACGAAGGGCGGTTGTTCTTTGGTGGATCGAAGTCTATGCCCAACACATTATTTGGATCAAAGGTCGCTGACTTCTTTAATTTTAAAACAGATGAGGCTTTGGATGATGATGCTATCTTTGTGACCATATCAAGCGATAGTTTAAACGCAATCAACGCTATACGATCCGGTCGTGACTTGCAGATCTTTACATCCTCGGCAGAGTTCTTTGTACCACAATCAAGCTTAGACCCTATTACACCTAGCAACATAGTTATTAAAACAGCTACCCGGAGAGGAGCTAAAGAGGGCATACGGCCCGTGTCAGCCGAAGCTGGAACGCTTTACATCCAAAAGTCTGGTAAAGCCCTCAGAGAGCTTGTGTTTAGTGATACTGATCTAAATTACAATTCTGATAATGTTTCTCTTCTTTCCTCCCATTTATTGAAGAACCCACAGAAGATGGCTCTCCGGGTGGCTACTTCTACAGACGATGGGGATCTACTTATGATAACCAATGGTACTGATGGCTCTATGTGTGTCTATTCTATTCTCAAGCCGCAGAATGTGATTGCACCGTCCGAGTTTATAACCGATGGCATCTTTGAAGATGTAGCGGTCGATATAGAGGATATCTATGTCATTGTCAGACGTACCATCAACTCATCGACTAAATACTACCTAGAGGTCTTTGATGATGACCGCACCACTGATGCAAACATTCAATACTTCTCTGGGGCAACTGCACCGGATCAATCCCTTCCTACAAATACAACAGCTGGTAGTCTCTCTCACTTAGAGGGTAAAGTTGTCAATGTTGTTCGTGATGACTTTGTATTGACTGATAAAACAGTATCCTCTGGAGAGATCACCCTAGACGCTGTTCCCACTACCTATGTAGAGGTTGGCTTGCAATATGATGTTGAGGTCAAAACCATGCCGGTTGAACCACGACTTCCTAGTGGGGTTATTACAAGCCGAAAGAAACGTATACTAGAAGCAACACCTATTTTAGATCGTACCCAGAACTTATCAATCAATGGCAATGAAATACCTTTTCGAGAATTTCCACATACACTAGATACCGCCCTAACAACATTTACCGGGAGAAAACGTATGTCTCCCCTACTTGGTTATTCAGATGAGGCTCAAATAACTTTCACAATGACTAAACCTCTTTTCGCTACCGTATTAGCAATAGAGTACAAACTTTCAACAGGAGCATAAAAAATGGAAGTAGTAGCAATAGCATCCACTGTATTTAGTGCAATGGCACAACTTACAGCTGGAGAAAGAGCAAAGGAACAGTATGAACAGAGAGCAAGAAATGAAGAACTCAATGCACGTATCGAAGCAGTAAATGCCAGAAAAAAAGGTGTAGAGGCTCTGAAACGCACCAACGCAAGTTTGGCATCAATCATAGCAGGTTCACCAAAGCAAGGGTTAGCTCTGAGTTCTGGCACTGTATTGGATAGAGGGGTCTTTCGTGTTGCACGACCTGCATCACAAGATTTCAGCGACACTTCATTTAATGCATCAATGGCTTTGCTCACAGGGCAAATGAGAGCATATGACTTTAGACAAGCAGGAGATTTAGCCCGACTGCAAGGGCAGATAGGTGCTGCCACTACTATAGGTCAGGGAGCATATGCATATAGTCAAATAAAGCCTAGTGGTAGTGGTCTATCACAAACTGGAAATCAACCGGTAGCATAATGGCCCCAACTTTTCGTCCATATCAATCAGTAGGTCAAGGACTAAACAGACTTAATCTGCCTGAAGGAGCGGAAGCAAGAGAAGCTCAAAGGACTATGACTGTTTTATCTCAAAGCTTAGATAGAATGTCTAATTTCTTTTTTAACAAAGCAGAAGAAGAAGCGGCAATAGAAGGTGAAAAGTTTGGCATTGAGAATATGTCTTTACAAAAACTCAAGGATGCAAACAAACGAAACGAAGATATCTTTGATGTACCAGAGTTTGGAAATACTGCTTTCGGAAAAGCGGCAAGAGCATCGGCTCTTACTGTTTTAGAAAATGAAATACTTCTTGATTATAATACTTCTGTTAATGATCTCGTCTTCAATGCAAACCAAAATGGCACTAATCCAACCGTCCTTAGAAACCAGATAGATGCAACGATAAAAGGATATGTTGATGCTCTCAAACCATCTGTCCCGGTTCTAGCTAAGAAAATAGAGGGTAAGCTTACTCTCCAAGGAGCAAATGAGTTTGATGATTACAGAACATCTCATGCCAAGGAGGTATCAAAAAACCTTACAGCAACAAACATTACTGCCTTAAATCTTCAGATCAACACTCTCGATGGGGTACTTAACAAGTTTTACAATGATGGCACTCTTACACAAAAGTCATTCTCAACATTAAGAGATGAGTTTGCTACACTCTTAGATAATCCAGCCGCAGGTCTGGGTCTTTCTGATACAGAGAAAAAAGGCTATATTAAAGATATTGATGATAAGTTTGCATCTTTTGTTCAAGCAAAAGTATTTTCTATAGCTATGGACAAAGCAAAGCCAATGGCATTTCTTACCAGTCTGCTTGATCCCGATAACCCAAAAACAACCGGGAACGAAACCTTAGACAAACTTCTTAAATCACCCATGTTTGATCTTGAAAGAAAGGCTGATATTTTTGCTAAAATAAAAACAGAGATTAGAGATATAAGAACTGAAGAGAACTTAGAAGAAACAAGACTTGAAAAAGAACTGCCCAACAAGGTTAATGAAGTAAACAGAAAGTTTAATAAGTTCTTATATGGTTTAGAAACCAATGGGTTAGCAGATGTTACAAATGCTCTGAAACAGATTGAGGCGATGAATAAGCTTGATCCAAGTAAGGTACCTGCCATGCAAAAGAAGCTTGGAGACCTCAAAGGTGGGCTACGGGCAAGGAGTAATTTTAATAATCCAAATGTTATTGCTTTTGTTGAAAAACTGAATGCAGGACTAGCAGACTATCAAGATCTAACAAATGTTGCAGACTTGTTAAGCCAAAAGGATCTTGAAAACTACGATGCTCAACTTGATAAAAGAACAGATGAAAAGTTTAAAAACGCACAAGCAACCCTAGTGGGTGAGCTAGGATATAGCCCAGAAGCAAAACAAGCAGAAAAAGCTCTTGAGGAAACAGAGACCCGGGCCCAAGCCTACCGACTAGCCTATGCAGAACTATTAGAAAAAGCGAGTGATGCCAAACGTCTTAATCAAGATATTGACCTTAATCTTGAAGCCAAAAAGATTGCGAAAAAATACATAGATGATTTTGATATTAAGCTTGATAAGATCAATAGGAAAAAAATTGTGCTTAACGTTAGAAAAAAAATTGATGCGTTGAAAAATGCTGATGTTCCAAACATACCTATTTTAAATGTTGAAGACCCCTCAGAAGCTCTGCAATTCGTTATTGACTACATGGTTAGCAACAAAACAAACAAAGAAGCTTTAGCAAACTTTGGAGGAGGTCTAATAACCAGAGCCAATGTTGAAAGAAATATTGATGCACTCAGACTTGATCTTGAAAGATTGGGAGGTGACTGATGGCTGAAGAATTTGATTTAGTCTCTGAGATTATTCGCTCTAACAATCTTAGAATGAGTGATAACCATCAGCTCAGTATTGTTAAAGGAAGGCTTAAAGTTGAAGATCGTGAGGTTGGCCCAGACTATACGGATATGGATCAAGCAATCAAGATGGTTGGTGAGAGTGATGAAGCTGAGTTAAAAGATCTTCTGGGCAAGGCTGAAGGTATAGAAGGCCCACCTCGAATAAGCAGACAGAACATCAGAAACAGAGTATTTCAAGGATTAAGCAATGTAGGACTTGATCCAGAGAAGAGCAGTTTCGTTGCTGATCTCTTTGTAGGAGATATGAATACAGAGTTTGGTCTTCTTGACTTTATGGCTGTTATGGCCCCGGTTGACATCATTGAAGGTATAAGACGCTTTAGAGGTGGGGCTAAGTTAGAAGGTAGTCTTCAAACTGCGGCTGGAGCTTTAGAAGCCGCTCCCTATGTTGGCAAGGCAGTCAAGACATTGAAAGAACCTATCAAAACGGCAGTAAGCTCAGTTGCAGGTCCTGCTCGAGAGTTTATAGAAAAGCAAGGAAGTGGCACTCGTCTAGGTGCTAATGATATGACCAACATAGTTGCAGAGGGAGTTGTTGCACTTGATGACACTATCAACCCAAAGTCTGCCAAACCAAATATAGACGAGGTCAAAGAGGTTTTAAACGCCCGTGCTGAACAAATGAAACAAAAGACAACAGAAAGAGTGCAACCATCAGGACAAAATAAATTATTTGATACTTCAAAAGAGGGGTATGAAAAACTTGAAACAGAGCAAAAAGATATTGAAATACCAAGAAACACTATAAGTAACGTTATGCCTTTGAGAAACAGAACTGCAAAGGTTATTGAAATGTCTGATAAGATTGCAGATGTCTTAGCAAAAAGGATTGAACCTGTCAAAGGCACTAATGTTCAGTTTTTCTATCATACAGGTCCTCTGATAAATAAAGCAGTTGAACTTGGTATTCCAAAAGAAAAAGCTGTAGAAAGTCTCAAAAAGTTTGCATTGAACTATGCAGTAACTAGTCCAAGGACAATGACAGAACAGAACCTTAGAAATGCATCTTTAGTTTCTGTAAAAGAAAATATGAACAAATCATTGACTGATATCATCGGCCCCGGTGGAGAGGGTGTCAATGAAAAGGGCTATCCTATGATAATCAATCCCGGTGGCATACATAGAAAACTTATAGATGATAAAAATGCAGGTACACTTGATGTCAACACCAACCCAAAACCAATTAGCTTTGCAGAAAATGTAGCTGGTAACTTAGAACCGGTTACAGTTGATACTCATGCAATTCGAGCAGTTTTTGATGTTATGAACGAGATGGAACCGGGTTCAGTACCTCTTGATTTTATTGGTGGCAAGAAAACCAAAACTGAGACTTCTACTGAAGTAACAAAAAAATTTAGAGAAATGTACAAAAAAGATCCCTCATCACTTGATGTCTCAACAATGATAAATGATACACTAGCAAGTCAAATGCTCGACGGCAAATCAATGCAGACTGAATATGCTGTTTTTGTTGATATATACAAAAAGGTTGCAGAAAAAGCAGGCGTTAAACCTGCGGAAGCACAGTCTCTAAGTTGGTTCGCAAATGGCAACAAGACGGGTCTTGCTTCTGAGCCAAAGACAGTTGTTGATCTTATAGATGATAGAGTTGATGTAACAGCTCAAATTTTAAATCAATCAAAAGAAGAAGTGTTTAAGAAGTTTTTTGAAGGATCGTTGCCCCTTCTATCTGTTCCTGTTGGTGTTACACTTCTTGAAACTGGAGCAATGATGGAGAATGAAGATGGTGGATAAACCTTTCTTAAACTTGCTTAGACAGTTTGGATCAGAAGCTGAATACAAAGTCTATGGTCGAGATCTCCCAGCCAAGCCAGAAAAGATTGGCGGTCAGATAGTTGTCCCGGCAGATGATGTAGCAGATATATCAGAGTATATGAAAGTTTTTAAGGACGATGGATTTACTGGTGAGAATGTCAACTTTATTCGTGTGGGTGATATCTTTGACAAAAACTTTGATGACCTTGATAAAATGGTTACAGACAATATGGGAACTCCCGGTGACCTTATAAAAAACCTTAAGAGCAAAAACAAAGAACTATTTGAGTTTCAACGCAGAAAAACTATGACCCTAGAAGAACAAGCGATGAGAGCAAAAGAGCTTGGGTTTGATACTATTTCGCAAAAGATACTTCTTAGAAAGCCAGG
>CEUH01026809.1_pt1 | contig 12826 bp, 13 predicted proteins | sample 356461 | NCBI WGS metagenome assembly CEUH01 (sample SAMEA2623275, study PRJEB7988) | marine metagenome | isolation source: saline water (ENVO:00002010), including
ATGGACTACACAAGGTTATACTTAAGATTTTAATGATCTAAAAGAAGACGAAGAAATAAAGCAAATTAAATGAATTGCAATAAGTGATGATGAGGCTATATAAATTGTAGGGTTGATTCCTATTGTGTCACCTAATGCGCCACCTATTATGAAGCCTAATCCATATAGTTGAACAAATGTAAAAAATAAACCAACAACCCTTCCTCTATGGTTTTCATCTGGCAAAGTTTGAAGAAGGATTATAATAACTGTAAACCAAATCAAATGAAAAAACCCACCTAATCCTAAAAAAATACCTGAAAGAACAATTGATTTTGATAAGGCAAGCCCAATCAAGGTTATAGAATAACAAGTTATACATAAGACAATTGATTTTGAGTTTCTAAAAAAACTTTGCGCCAAGGGAAGAGTAATTGAGCCAATCATTGCACCCAAAGCTCCAGTACTTAATAGAATAGCGTACCCTCCTGATCCAGCATTTAAGATATCTTTTGAGATCCTTGGTATCAAAGGCTGAGTAAGCCCCCAAAATAAAATCGTAGAAGTTAAAATTAAAAGAATTCTGATATTTATAAAATTATAAGAATAGCTAATTCCATCCATTAAAGTCTTTTTATTGTTTGATTCATTTTCTTCAACATTTTTTTTCTCTTTGAACCTAATAAAAAACAAAAAAGCAAACAATACGCTCAAAGCATGAACCCCAGGCATAGAAAAAAATATAAAAGTGTCGTCAATAGACGTAAAAAAAATCGCTATTAAAGGAGGGCCAGCTGTGCTTAAAACTTGATTAACAAATTCCATGATCGAATTTCCAAGAGTTAAAAATTTAAAAGTAGCAACATCAAGAATTAAGTTTCTTGCAGCAGGAACCTCAATCCCAGCTTGTATTCCTATTCCAAGAAAACAAATAACAACTATCGGCAATGCATAAAAATCTAAATGGACAGCTAAAGCAACGGTAAAAAATAGAAAAACAGATACGATTCTTACCAGTAGAAATAATTTTTTTCTAGAATATTTGTCTGCAAGTTGCCCGCCAAGTGGAGCAGTTAGTAAAACTGTTATTGTAGGACTTGCTGCTACAAGACCAACAATAGTAGTAGAGTTAGTTTTTTCTAAAACCCACCAGTTTATAAGGTAATTTCTAATAACCCATCCTGAAAATGCAAAACCATTTGCAAGCATTAAATATGTAAAAGTTTTACTTATAACAGGATTCATGGGGTAATAATCCTATTTTACAAGTTTAAATTCAATATTATTTAGTTTCAAAATTTGAATTTTATATCCACTTAATTGTGCATCCAACTGCATCAGTTTGTGTTATTTTAGGATCTTTACCAGAAATCAAACTTTCAATAGCTTCTTCAACATACTTTATTTTTACTTCAGACTCATTCTCGTAATTGTCATCAATTGTTCCTTGATATTTAAGAAGTCCAATTTCGTTAAAAAGAAAAACCTCTGGAGTTCTTTCAGCTCCATACATTTTGGCTACTTCTTGAGTTTCGTCAAAAAGGTAATGAAAATTAAATCCTTTTTCTTCATGTCTTTCTTTCATCTTTGGGAAACTATCTTCAGGATATTTCAAAGCATCATTTGAACTAATCATAATTATAGAAAGACCATTAGATTTATATTTTTCTTGAATTTTAATAATTCTATCTTCCCATGCTTGAGCGTAAGGGCAGTGATTACAACTGAAAATAACAAGTTTATATTCTCCAAGTTCTGCCATATCAAGACTCACTTCATTTCCATCAGTAGATGGAAGTAAAAAATTAACATATGGGTCATTAAGTTTGAGATTAGACATTATTCCTCCCTTGATCGGTCAATATCTGAATTAATTTTTTTTTGGATGGCAATGGTGATAGTCCACCATCATCTTTCATGAAAGTTCTGCAATTATCATATCTGTAGATATCTGTACTCACTTCTTCAAATTGAACTCCATTAATAAAAATTGTCGGAGAACCAATAAATTTATATTTTTTTGCTTCAGAATCATTATAAATTAATTTAGATTCAATTTTTGAAGATATTTTCAAATCATTTATCACTTCAGTAATTCTTTCTAGGGCTGGTTCAAATGACGGGCAGGTTTCATTGTATAATATTAAAATATCCATCTAATCTAATAATTTTCCAGAACTTGCACTATTCTCTTTAGTTATTTCCCTGAAAATTATTTCAACTGCATTTGGTTTGCATCCTGTAACCCTTACAAAGGAATCAGTTATTTCTTTTGTTAAAATTTTTTTCTGGTTTTTATCTCTACCCGGAAACCATAAAACTTCTATATATGGCATTTATAAAAACTTACCTTTCCCTTCAGCGATTTGGCTAGCTGTTGCGCCTCTATGCTGATGAATATGAGAGTGCTCTCCTTCAAGTCTTTTTGCCATCACGTTAGGGTCAACGGGCCATTGCAGTACATTGCTATTTTTTGCCCATTCTTCCCACTTTGAACTCATATCATTAACTCTATCAGTATCTTTAGCAGCTAAATTATTAAGCTCTGTACGATCATCCACCATATTGTATAATTCCCATTCACCGCCATATTCTTTAACTAATTTCCATTCACCTATTCTTATACCTTGATTCCCTTCGTGCTCCCAATACATTGGCTTTTCTCTGGACCATTTATTACTAAGCAAATTTAAAAAACTTTCTCCTTCAATGGGTTTGATTTTATTTCCATTAAACTCATCAGGATAAACCGCACCTGCTGCATCTATTGATGTGGCAGGTATATCCATTATGTGCAGAGGCTCAGATTCAATTCTAGGTTTATCAATCTCATTAGGCCAATGCACAATCAAAGGCGCACTAATGCCTCCTTCATGAATCCACCTTTTAAATAATCTAAAAGGGCTATTACTGACATTTGTCCATGGTGTTTCATAGCTTTGAAAAGTTGTTCCAGGGCCTGGTCTTAAGTTTGGAATATTGCCCACACGAACTGGTTTGCCATTAATTAGGTTTGTTTCCCATTGAGAAGTATTGCTCCAATCGCCGTCTTCTCTCATCAATTCAGCACAACCTCCATTATCTGACATAAAAAATATCAATGTATTTTCAAATTGGTTATTTAATTTTAATGTTTCTACCACTCTTCCAATTCCCTGGTCCATGCTATCAATCATGGCTGAATATGCAGCCATTTTTGAATCTTCCCAGTCTGGATATTGTGCATCTTCCCAATCACTTACATCTGAATCTCTTGGTGATATATCCCACTTAGAATCAACTATTCCTAGACCCTTCATTTCTTCATGCCTTGCAGTTCTAAAATAATCCCATCCCTTTAAGTATTTTCCTTCGTATTTTGCTATATCCTCGGGTTTTGCGTGTAATGGCCAATGAGGAGCTGTGTAAGATAGATATAAAAAGAATGGGTTTTCATCATTCATAGATCTAGTAATCATTTCGCAAGCTCTATCTGACATCGCATCAGTAAAATAATAATCTGGGTCATCAATATCAATAAATTTATCACCATCCATCAAGCTTTCAGGCCTAAAAAAACTAGAAGCCGCATCCATTATTCCATAAAAATCATCAAACCCTCTTTGTTTTGGTGTAGGGTGGTTTGGTGTTCCAGCCTGCCATTTTTCTTTTTCTCTTGGATCCCATGCTCCCCCCAAATGCCATTTTCCTGAAAGATAAGTATCATAATTTTGTTGTTTAAGGACCTCAGCAACTGTAACACACTCATTGTTTATGAATCCTCTGTAGCCTGGTGCGCCTAAGTCACCAGATAATTGCCCTACTCCTGCCTGGTGCCCAGTTAGTCCTGTCATAAGAGATGCCCTTGAAGGACTGCATCTTGCTTGATTGTAAAATTGAGAAAATTTTATTCCATTGTTACCAAGACTATCTATGTTAGGAGTTTTTATTTCAGACCCATAACAGCCTAAATCAGAATAACCTAGATCGTCAGCTAGAATAATAATTATGTTTGGTTTTTGATTACTTTTAGTCATTTTTCCAGCCTCCTAAAACATCTTTTGTAAATTGATCAACAGCTTGAGAAATGTCTGCAAAAGTTACTATACCAACAAGTTCATCTGAATTAGTTTCTATAACTGGCAAACGACTAATTTTTCTATCAGCCATTACTCTAGCAGCCTCCATAACATCAGTGTCACTTTTGGCAGTATGCACAGGAGAAGTCATAACTTCATGAACTACTGAATCAATTGGATTTTTTCCAGAACCTAAGCATTTTGATGTTATATCCCATGTAGTTACAATTCCTTCAACATTCAATCCGTTCATAACAACTAAAGAGCCAATATTTAATTCTCTCATTCTGGCTGCACAAGATGTAATTGTTGCATTAGAGCTTATTGTGCCCACTTTACTGGTCATTATTTTATTTATTTTCAAAATGCTCCTCAAGCAATTAGTATTAGTATCTAGTATAGAAAATTATTTGGATTTGAAAAGAGGTAATTTTATGAAAATTTTAATTACAGGCATAACTGGAAGAATAGGCTCAAATGTGGCTAAGTATTTTATTAATTCGGGTCACGAGGTTACAGGGTTTTCTTGGAGCAAAGATCAAAAATTAGAAAAAATGAAAAACTTTGGGTGCCAAATAATTACTGGTGATTTAGAAAATTATGATGATGTATATAATGCAGTCCAAGGAAAAGAAGTCATTTTTCATATGGGTGCAGCATTTCAGTCAGGTGGACCTTTTTCCCCAGGCCAGTATTTCGATATAAACGTTAAAGGTACTTTCAATATTTTAGAAGCGTCATTAAATAACAATCAATTAAAACATTTAATAGTTACAAGTACTGATGGCACAATTCCTAAATATCCAAAAAAAAGAATTGAATCCCCAATTGGAGAATTTGACTTACCTCAGAATGTTACAGATTGGTACGGTTATTCTAAAACCCTGGCTGAAAATTTATCAAGAAGATATTTTGACTCTGAAAAACTTCCAGTTTCAGTTCTTAGATTCTCTATGGTTTTTGGCAGGTTTGAAGTTTGCAAATGGAACCAATTTTATACTGGTCATTTCTTGAAAACTTTTAAAGGAAAGCCTGAATTTTCAAATTTACAACATAAATTAGAAGGTCATATTTCGAATGGAGAAAATTTAATTATTCCATGTGACAATAGTGTTTCTTGGAAAAAGCACGTAATAGACATAAGAGACATAATTCATGCATACGACGCAATGATGTGCAATCAGAATACTTTTGGTAAAACTTATCAAATAGCTGGCCCAAAAAGTTTTGAATGGTCTGAAGTAATTCCTTTTTTATCCGAGAAACTAAATTTAAATTATTGTTCTGTAGATATACCGGCTGTTCCGACTTACTACGAATTTGATCTAACTTCATGCAAAAAAGATTTTAATTTTGATCCAAAATGGGATATTTTTTCAATGATAGATGATGAACTTAATTCATCAGAAGAAAATTTTGGAGATATAATTCCTACTGAATCTGACTTTAGAAGAGGTTTTCAGGTTTAAATTTTTTACTCCTAATAATTACAATTACATAAAAAGTAAGCATTAATATTCCAAGAATGCCAGGAAAATAAATTTTGTTTACAAACGAAGTAATTATAAAAAATGTAGGCAAAAGAATATTTACAACAAATGGGAATAAAGAATTACTCCAGGTTTTCCATGGCAAGATGCTTATGAAAAGGCTAACTAAAAACCAGCCAAAAAAATTCTCAAAAGGCACCCCGTAAAATCCTCCAGATTCTGTTCTCCAAACCCAATAATTAAGTGGGCCAGACATTAATGGGTCAATTAATAAATCGTAATAGGTTGTTATTGATGCAAAAACAAAGGGAAAGAAAATCTTTTTAATTTTTAAAAAAGATATTAGGTCTAATGCAAATGAAGAAACTATTATCCATGCGCAAATTAAAACCATTGGAACGTCAAAAATTTTAATTCCTAATTTATCCGTATACTCATATCCTCCGTAGGGAAAGGATGTAATAACACCAATTATTTCAGATAAAAAACCAATCAATCCTGCAATAATTAATAGGGTAGCAGTTCTAATTTTTTGATTTATTATGCATAAAACTGCTGCAGTAAGTATGAATACAGGCGGGGTCCATTCAGTGTTTTTAAACATATCTTCATTCAAAAATTGAATTAAAACTCCACCACTAAATAGAATTAAAAAGAAAATTAATATTGTAAGGCTTGTAAGTTTTTTAATAATCATTTTTTATTAAATCTGAAGTAATTTTTGAAGATTTCAATACAGTTGGAGTTCCTCCACCAGGATGGCTTGTGCCACCAACATTATATAATCCTTTGATTTTATCTTTGTTTGGGTGCCTAAAAAAAGAATTAAAATACCCATGTGAACTTTTACCATATAACGAGCCACCAAATGAATTGTGTTGACCCATGAAATAATTGGGTGTTTGAACTTCTTCGATTTCAATGTCTTTGCTATCAATTTGGAAACCATAATAAGACAACTTGTTTAATATTTTTTTCTTGGCTTCTCCTATATCTTTTTTAGACCAACCTTCAAGTGTTGCTGGAGAGTTAGCCATGATAAATAAACTTGAACAACCAGATGGCGCAACTTCTTTGTCAGTAACGACGGGATTGCATAAATATACTGTAGGGTCATCAGGGAAAATCTTTTTAACAAATAAGTCTTTAAATTCCTTATTATAATTATTTGAAAACAAGATATTGTGGTGCTCTGAATGCAATTTCTTTTTTATCCCAAGAAGCATGATTAGCCCTGATAGAGAGTAATCATCAATGTTTTCTTCATTATTTTTATTTGTAAATTGATTTAGGTTTGATACATCTGAATTATTAATAATGATATCTCCTTCTATAAACTCCTTATCGGTTTCAACTCCACACACTTCATTATTTGTAACTTTTATTTTTTTTATTTCAGTATTTCTTAAGATTTCTACATTATTTTTAATCAGTAATTTTTCTAAAGATTTTATCAATGAATAAATTCCACCCTTTATATACCAGCTACCAAATGCAAACTCTATAAAAGGAATTATAAAAAACATTCCAGGCGTTTTTTCAGGTGAGGATCCTACATAGGTAGTATATCTTTCAAAGATCTGCCTCATCTCCGCCGATTTAAAGATGCTTTTAGTTAGTTTTTTATAGCTTTTTAGCGATTTTATATATGGGAAGCTTATTAAGTCTTTCAATTGGACATTACTAGGAAATTTTCCCATAGGGTAATTTAAAAAAGTTTTGTCTGATAATTCGTACACTTTTGATCCAATATTTAAAAAATCACAAAAACTATCAAAATTTTCATTAATCTTGTTTAATTCTTTTTTCATGCCTGAAATTGTGGAAAAATAATTAAATATTTTTCCATTATCAAAAAAATACTTACATGTAGGATTAAGGTTTACTAACTTGATATGATCCTCAATATTTTCACCAATATCATCATACAGCTCAATAAAATGTTCTGGGAGTGTAATTAATGAAGGCCCTCTATCAAATTTGTAACCGTTTTGATCTAAAGGAGATATTTTGCCACCAAGAACTGGATTTTTTTCAATTAATTTTACTTTATAACCTGAGAAAGATAATCGTAATGCTGTAGATATTCCTCCTAGGCCAGCACCAATAACAATTATTTTATTTTTTGGTTTATTTTCCATATTTCCTAGATTTCCATTTAATTCCACCAAGAAAATTATACTTTATAAATGAACTTAAACTTATTAATAAAAAAACTGTTTCAGCTACTATATGGAAAAATGAAGACCATATTGGATGCCTAAATTTTACAGATAATAAAATTCTCAAAAATAAAATTAATAATCCAGATAAAAAAAGTAGATTATTATCGTAAACTTTTAATAAGTGTAAAGACATAAAAATTACTGGAAAACTAAAAAATAAAAAATTAAATATTTGGAATATAAAAAAAAGTATATCGTTTTTAAAAGCAGGGTATGAATTTTTTTCAAAACCCAGCCAGATATCCTTGAAACTGGTATACATTCTTACTTTAATAATGTTTAACCCGTTTATACATGCAGAAATTTGGTTATTTGATCTCCATTTTTTTGCCAATTCTGTGTCTTCAAAAAGTGAATCTTTTACCAATTCATGGCCAGAAATATCTTCATAAATTTTTTTATTAAATAGTATGCATGCTCCATGTGCTAACCCTAATGAAGGCATATTGGATTTTTTTGCATATACTGTAGGGAATGTTGTGAATACTATGAAATTCAGCAATGGCATTAGAAGTTTCTCTGAAATACTTTTCATTTCAATTTGAGGCCAAGCTGAAAGCATAGAAATATTTTTTTTAATAGAGTAGCTTAATAGTTTTTCAGGAGCACCTTTTTTTAATTCAGTATCGGCATCAATAAATAATATCCATTCAGTTGATGGAAACTTTGATAGTTGGTGACAAGCAAATGATTTTCCTGACCACCCATTTGGTTTCTTAGCCCCCTTTTTTATAGTTAACTTTGGATTTATTTTTGAAATCTCTTCTAATATAAACCATGTTTGGTCTTCAGAATTATCATCTAAAACTATAATCTCTTTAATTAAATCATTAGAAATATCTATTGATTCAATACACTTTTTAATATTTCTTGCTTCATTCCTAGCTGGAATTAATATGGTCAGTTGCTCATTATTTAATTTTTGAATTTTAGTTTTATTCCAATTAAAAAAATTAAACAATGTATTGATAGTTATGATTACTAAAAAACAAAAAATGACTAATGATAGTAAATTCATTTTCTTGACACTATTTCTATAATCTCTTCTGTTGACTCTTCAATAGGCAGGTGGCCTGCATCTTTAATTTTTATGACATCTAGATTAGGCCAAATATCTGTAAAATAATCTACACTTTTAATTGCATCTTTGAATGTATTTTCACCATTTATAATTATAGGCTTGCAATTTATATTTTTCATTACGTCAGTTCCTTCAAGTTCAATTAGCATTTTCAAATAATTTATAGATGTTTCTTTATCTACATTTTTAAATGAGGAAGTCATATCAGTTTCCTCTTTCCTTTTTTTTCTAAGAGACAAATTCGTAAAGACCCTGCCTAAGGGATTTTGAAAAGTGATGGAGTATGCATAATCACCAATTATTTTATTTGTGAAAATCCTGAAATACCAAGGTGCCTTTGAAAATGGATCGATAAGGAAAAGATTGCCAACTTTTAATTTTTTTGATTTTGACAATAATATAGATATTAAAGCGCCACTGCAGTTACCTAAAATATCTACTTCTTTATTGGTAACTTTGTTTATTTCAACTGCTAGAGAGTCCACAATATTCTCCAAATCCCAAATAGAGGGTTTTTTAGACTTGCCATAACCGGGCAAATCAAAATTTATCATAGTAAATTCATTGTTTAATTTTTTTTGAATAGGCAGAAAGGTATTATTTGTTCCTCCCCAACCATGAATTCCAACGATAATTTTTTTTGAGTTAATTCCGAATTTATTATGAAAAATCATTTTCTATCCTGTCACTTACCAATTTACCACTTAAAGTTACCATTGGTAGTCCTGTACCTGGAGTTGTGCTTGCTCCAACATAATACAGACCTTTGCATCTCGACTTATTTTTATTTCTAAATGGTCCTATATTAAATAGATTGTGTGAAGCTCCAAATGCTGAAGTCTTGTATAAACCAAACAAATTTTTCCATTCATCTGGTGTATAAATTTTTTCGTACTCAATATTATCTTGGGTTAAATCTATATTATGATGTTTGAATCTATCAAATATTCTGGTTTTAATTTTTTCAATTTCATTGCTATAAATATTTATTTCATTGTCTTTTTCGGTGACTGGCAATGGAATTAATACGAAAAGAGTGCTTTTGCCACTTGGTGACAGGCTTTTATCAGAAACAGATGGAGAGCTTGTATAAAACGGCATTCCATTAGGAAATGTTTTCTTTATAAATAAGTCATCAAAGCAGCCTTTGTAGTCGTCGGGCAAGAAAATCATGTGATGAGGAAAATCAGTTTCTTTATTTAAGCCCCAATAAAAAGTCATTACAGACGGCGTCATTTGCTTTTTATCGAATGAATTGTTGTTAATTTTTTTGATTAACTTTGATTCAGTTGTAGGCAAGTCAACATTTGAAATAACTATTTCATAAGGTATTGATCTTCCATCTTCTAAAACGATACCTTTGACTTCATTATTGTTCGTAATAATTTCAGAAACCTGAGAATTTTTAAATACTTTTACACCTTTTTTCTCAAGGATATTTTCTAATTTTTCAATCAGAGAATATATTCCTCCTTTAGGCATCCATAATCCATAAGCTATTTCTCCATAAGGCAAAATTGAAAAGAATCCAGGGATTTTGAATGGTGAACCACCTAAATACATAGCATATGAACCAAAGGCCTGTTTTATGTAGTCACTCTTAAAGTGTTTACCTAAATCAGAATACATAGATTTGAACATACTTCCTGAAAGTAATTCACTAAACCCTAATCCAATCCCCCAGCCTAGTGGATTATCGAGATTTCTATTCAATAATTTTTCGAAAGCAATATTGTATCTCTTGGAATTAACCTTCAAAAACGAATTTAAGCCATTTATGTGAGATTTCTCAAGCCTAGCTATTTCCTTGGAAAGACGCGGAAAATCTGAGGTGATAGTGAAAGTTTCTTTGTCATCCCACAGGAATTTAACACCGCTCTTGATTTCAATTAAGTCAATATGGTCGTCCATTTTTTCTCCAGCAGCTTCGAACAAATTTTCAAATATCCACGGATAATTTAATAATGATGGCCCTACGTCAAACCTGAATCCTTTTTCTTCAATAATATTTGCTCTGCCACCTAATGTTGAGTTTTTTTCAAAGACAGAAACTTCATAACCTTTGCTTCTCAAATAAATAGCTGCAGAAATGGAGCCCATTCCTCCACCAATAATACATATTTCGCGTTCGGCAGATTTATTCATGATTTTAAATATGCTATTGGGAGCTTCCAATATTTACTTGATGGGAGTGCACCAAGTTTTTCAGACCAAGATAAACTTTCACGGGTTTTGATATCATTGCCCCTTGAAATTATTCTGTCGTTTAACTTTCCATATAATTCAATACAAGCTTTTATCGCAATTCTGCTTTCAGATGAAAAACTTTCAATGCCTTTTTCTGATTCCTTATAATATTTATTTGCAATGGATGCCAATTCCATTCTTGCAGCATTAATTGATGAGGTGTTTTGGTTTACATTGTTGCCATAATTTTTTAAATCAATTCCGTTATTATTTAATATTGTTTTAGGTATATAAACCCTTCCTCTTTTTAAGTCTTCATTTATATCTCTTATAAAGTTAGTAAGTTGTAAAGCTATTCCCAATTCTTTTGAGGACTTTAAAGTCTCTTCAAAATTATCAATTTGACTACTTCCATAAACATAAGCTAAAAAATACCCAACCACTATTGCGCTTCCATAAACATAATTATTGATTAAATCATCTGTATCTTCAAAATCTCTAGGCTCAACATCAAGCTCCATAGCGTCTAAAAAGGATTCGTAATAACTAGGAGGAATTGAGTATTTTTTTACAACTTCAGTAAAACCAGCAAGAAGAATGGGCACATCTTTATTAATTGAGTCTTCAAACGAGCCAGATTCTAAAGCTAGTCTATATTTATTTCTCCAATTTGATAAAAGTGCCTTTTTTTCATCATTTTTAATGTCGAATGAATCAACAATTTCATCGGGAAACCTTACAGATCCATATACAAGTTCAACTTCATCGCGCATAAATTTTGGCAAAAATCTTGTAACGATAAAAAAACTTGTGCTATGTGTTTTCAATACTTTTCTTGAAAATTTAACTGCTACATCTATGCTAGTATCTGAGGAAGATTTTAAATCATTTAAATAACTTTCTTCGAAATTTCCCCATTCATTAGGTGTCCACTCACCCATAAAACTATTTTTTTCTTCTTTTTTCATAATGTAATAAATTTAATATCATTATCTCATAAACTTAATTCAGATTGGAAAGTTTGAATTAAGTAAATTATATTGATATTAAAAGAAACTAGTAGAAGGAGTATTCTGTGTTAGAAAGATTTCATGTGCCCACTGACAAAGCTATTTTTATAAAGCCTGACGATATCAAAAAAGTTGTTTATGAATTATTCCTTAAATTAGGTTTATCTTCAGAGCACGCTGAAAATATCAGTGATGTTTTAACTTATGCAGACAGAAGAGGCATTGATAGTCATGGTGTCAGTAATATGCTAAGAATGTATGTCAAAAGCTTCACTGAAGCCAAGGATGAAAAAGCTGGAAGTGGTTTAAAAATTGATCCTGACTGGAAAATTGTTAGAGACTATGGTGCTATAACTACTATTGATGGGGATGGAGGACTAGGTTGCGCAATAGCACCATATGCAATGAAAGAGGCAATAAAAAAGGCAAAAAAATTTGGAATAGGTTCTGTTACATTATTTAATTCAGGCCATTTTGGAGCAGCTGCTTATTATGCAAATATGGCTGTTGAAGAGGATATGATTGGGCTAGCAACTACAGGCGGAGGAGTTGGGGTTGTGCCAACTTTTAGCAGTGAAAAACTTGTTGGCTTGAACCCGCTTGCTTTTGGAGTGCCAACCAAAGATAATCCTCCTTTTATATTTGATGCATCTATGAGTTCTGTGGCAGGAAACAAAATTGAACTTGCAAAAAGACTTGGTGTTGATGTTATGCCAGGATGGATATCTGATAAAGACGGAGTTCCAATCATGGAAGATTCTCAAATCCCTGCTTACGACAATCCTAATGATAAGCC
>CEUH01146726.1_pt1 | contig 12826 bp, 10 predicted proteins | sample 356461 | NCBI WGS metagenome assembly CEUH01 (sample SAMEA2623275, study PRJEB7988) | marine metagenome | isolation source: saline water (ENVO:00002010), including
ACTGCAGCACGAACAATACCATATCTAGAATCGGTTCTTTTACCAGCCTATGCGCAAGGAAAGCATCTCTTTGTTGCGGCCCATGGGAACTCTCTTCGAAGCATCATCATGCATCTTGAAGGCTTGAGTAAGGAAGAAGTTCTTGGATTGGAAGTGCCAACCGGAGTTCCAATGATGTACGAATTGCAGGATGGAGTATGGAAGCGAACAATGGGGTGATGTTATGTTGCTCGATTGGCGCTTCGATGGTTTCCCTGGACGTGTACTCTGGGTTGATTTAACGAAAGGGACCGTTCAAGTCAAAGAGATTCCACACGATTGGTTGATTGAGTCGATGGGTGGGAAAGGCCTTGCAACGCGCTTGCTCGTTGAATGGGATACCACCGATTACGAGGCAGCCATGCAGCTCCAACATCCTGTTCTCGATCGAGTTGACGTTGCCCGACACCCAACAAGTCCTCTCCTGTTCATGACGGGTCCATATCAAGCGAGCACAGTCGGTTCGTCTGGTCGTGCTGTGGTTGTCACACGTTCCCCTCTTACCGACCTGTACATCGATACGTACATTGGCGGAAACATTGGGCACGTCCTTCGTCAAGCAGGTTGGGATGGATTGTTCATCACGGGTGCCTCTGAGCATCTCTGTCGACTAGAGATTGTGGACGGTTGTGCGGAACTGCATGAGGCAAGCGAGTTGCAAGGCATGACGACTTGGCAAGTCGAACAAGCGCTTGATGACAAAGGCGAGTGTCTTTCCATCGGACCGGCAGGTGAACATGGGATTCGCATCGCAAGCCCACTTACGGCAGGTCGAAGAGCTGCCGGTCGAGGCGGTACCGGTGCTGCATTCGGTTTCAAGAATCTCAAGGCGGTAACAGTCAAATCTACGACCAAAGAGAAGGTTCGATTCGCAAGTGAAGCCAGCCTCAAATCTGCGATCAAAGTTCAGCGCCAAGAAATGGGACTACGACGACGTTCAGGTGATCCATTCTATGCGTTTGGAACAAGCAGAGGGCCGATTTATGCTTCAGCAAACGGTCGTATGCCTACTGCCAATTACAGTTCGACCAATGCCATGATTCCAGCGTTTTCGGAACTGAAAGTGAGCGGTGGTCAAGGTGGAGTTGTTCCTGCTACAGGAACTGCAGTGACCATCACCACCAAACTCGATGCGCATGAGTTGTCTGGTGAACACTGGCACGAATCCTTGCCTGATGCAAAACAATCAGCATGCTGTGCACCTTGTCCGATCGCTTGTGAAGCCGCTGATCGGCCAACAATTGATGGTGAGAAAATTCGCAAGCGCCCTATACATTTGGATCGCGTGGATCGTCCAGAATACGAAACTCTAGCCATGCTCGGTGCGAATTTGGGATTGACCAGTTCGCTCGATGTTATGGACGGAAACGATGCCTGTAACCGCCTAGGAATTGATACCATCTCTGGCGGAGCTGCTCTTTCCATCGTGTGTGAATTGGCTGAACATGGTTGGCTTCCTGATAATTGGTCGGACCATTTTCATGCTCCATTCGACTTTGGTCGATACAAGCAAGGTGATGTTGTTCCGTGGCAATTCGGAATTCCAGAACTGCCACCTCTTGCCCTTGCAATGCTTGCAAACTCTCAACCTGGATCTAAAGAATTGTTTTCCGTGCTCGGTTCCGGAGCAGTAGCGTTTTCAGAATATGTTGAGCGAGTTACGGGCCACCCTGCAACCAAATTGACAGCCCATTGCAAGGGCCTCGATTTACCGGCATGGGATCCGCGAGGAAAGCGAGGCAACGCCATGGCATACATGACTGCAAACGTAGGAGCGTCTCACATGCGTGCTGGCTACAAGGAACCGACGGGATTGCCGAACGCATCTGCTGTTGACTTGATGGAAGAATTGATTGAAAGTCAGAACAGTATTGTCATTCGAGATTCAATGATTTTGTGCGCATTTGCGAAAGGTGCAACGCCGGATGAAGTCATGTTGGATGCATGGAATGCAATCACGGGAGATGACGCTTCTTGGGACGATTTGATGCAAAGGGCGAGTTTGCAATGGAATCTAGCACGAAAATGGAATGTCGAGCATTGGCGTCGAATTGGTGTTGAGCCAATGGTTGCAGACCTTCTGTCATGGCGCTTGCGTAAGGAACCCATTCCTGCTGGTGTTGCAGCAGGCATGGTCTCGTTTGTTGATGATGACGATGAAAAAGCCTGCATGGAGAAATACTACGCATTAAGAGGATGGAAACCGGATGGAACGCCATAATCGGGGTTTACCATGCATCCTACTGCAAGTAAGGCATTGCTGTTGGTCCTGTTGATTGCATCACCTTGGATTTTGGTTCAGGGATGGATTTTTGTCGGTGCACAAGACGAGTCCATCTCTTCGATGGAAGCCTGTCCAGAAGGCAGTGCGAATTGTGCGCACCTTGGTGGAAATGCTAACTATCGAATGGATGGAAGCTCAACAATCATTGATCGTTCGATGGAGGACATTCGTTCGGAGCTAACCGTCTACATTACGGAGTACGATTGTGAAATCCTCGTTGAGAATACTTCGGATTCCTTGTATTATGTCCATTTCGTTGAACGTACTCCATTTTGGCTGTTCCCAGATGATGTCTTGGTTTCCATTGAGCAAGTCGATGAAGACACCGTCAACATTGAACTTCATTCCCAGTCTCGTTTAGGACTTGGTGATATGGGTGTGAATCCAGAACGATTGGAACGAATTTACGATCAACTTGTAGGTTGAATCAACTCATCCCATCCGTATGGATAACCGCTCTCATCAATGAGCAGTACATTAACGCCTAAGCCCGTTTTGTGAAATGCAATCAATTGGATGTCGTGGATGGAATGGCCTGTTGGTGCAATGCCAAGAACAGGCAGTTCCTTTCTGGAAAACCAAGATCGTTTTGTTTTGGGTGCATGTTCTGTTCCGAGACTACGACGCGTTCCATCTACATCATCAAACCAGGGGAGTGGCCCCTCTGGTGAAAATCGCAGTCCAAGAATCATGTCGACGCCTGTGGTTTCTTGTGCAGCATCTGTGTCTGCTCCACTCGGAATCGCAGGAGCATTCGGATGCGTATGCAACCAGTGTGTGAATCGGCCTGCTCGAGAACCACGTTGTCCTGAAAAGAGATCATCGGTCCATTCTTCTGGGAGATGATGAACGGAATAGGAATCGCCTCGGTTGACGACATGAGCCTCCTTGATGACGTAGCCTTGACCTCCAAAGAGGTTGGAAACATGCTCTTGACCTTCAAAGGTAGATTCGACTTCACCGATGTGTTTTCGATTTGGGTCAACATCGAGACCGACGAGAATTTCATCGGGCAGCGACTGAAGCGCCCACACGACGAGTTCACGAAAAACAGGCCCGGGAAGGTGCAATTGTGCCGCATAGGCATGCCTCATCGAATACGATTCTGCGTTGTAGGAACGCATCGCATCAACCAACCAGGTTTCGACCACGCACCTTCCACTGCATCATCCTTCATCAAGGGGCGCTTGTAGGAGAATCCTTGAAAACACTGGAGTGTATGTCCTTCTCATGGCGAAGAAGCGAGGAGGGTTTGGCCGTTTCCTCGGTGCCCTCACCGGAACGCCATACGAACGTCTTCTCAAGCAAGTCGAAAAACTTGCAAATGAACACGCTGATGATGAGCGGAAGCTCGGAAAAGTACTCAAGAAACTCGTTGATGTGGTTGGAACAGCTTACGAGGAAGAGGAAATTGACGAAGACGAGCATGATCTTGTTATCGAAGCCATTGAAGAGGCAGATCCGAAGGGACGTTCGTTCCCGAAGTTCGCCGAAGAAGATGCATTTTATGCCAACGACGCGCCGGACGCCCCTGAATTGAATCTAGGCAAGCGCAAGAACTTGGACGAGTTGATGACAGCATCAGGAAAAGAATTCACGGGTAGTTTTGGACGTGATGAATTTGATGAATTCAAGGCACGTATGACGGAGGATTTCTATGCCGATTCGGATGAAGCCATCCAAGCTGGTGATCACCATGCTACCATTCGAACTGAGAATCGAGTCTTCACTGATGAAGAAGACGAATTGCAGAATGTTAAGGCAATGATTTCACAGGAATCGGGACTTGCTGACCCGACCGATGTTGAAGAAGAGGAAGAAGAATCCTTTGAAGACGACGAGAATTATTCCATCGATGAAGATGGAACAGAATGGTTCCAAGACGACGATGGCTACTGGTGGTATCGTCCAGAAGGAGAGCCTGATTGGCTGCCTTGGGAAGAGGACGAAGGCTGATCACGACGGAATTGGTTGTTGCTCCCACCATGGTGGAGCTAGGAACCACGCTTCATGATCAACTGGACGGTCAATCAGTGGCAGTCCAATGGTCCCACCGTCGATGGACAATCCACCCAATGGGTTGGTTGCGCATGGACCAGGCAAGTAATCCTCACCAGCTTCTGTTAATTCGATGCGGAGTGTATGTCCAGCAGGAACGATGACGTCGAGAGGATTGAATTCCATCAGCATGGTATAGGAGGAAAGAGGAGCAACAGGATTTGCATCGTAACCTCCTTCTCGGTAACGTAGGTCCATGGTCGCATGACCAAGCCGGAGGTCGAGCGTATCATCGTACAATGTTGCAAAGATTTGTCCGCCATTGCACGCCTGTGTTGACACATCAAGATGCAATGTTGGTAGCCCTGAGATATGCAAGCCATCCTCGTAGACTTGGCTCGTTAATGTCACAGAGCCTCCCAAACCAGTAACGATTCCATCGCCGCTCCATTCGGCTCCAATCGACCCCATGTGCCATGTCATGTCTTCCGGAGGCCAAGTCTCTTCAACGTGCCACTGACCATCATGCGTTTGAATCTGGACCATCGGTTCAGGTTCTTCTCCGATATCCTTGAGATAATACTGGAACCAACCGTAGAGTTCAACAGCCCAATCCATTCGACTCATGTTCGGATAGGCTTCACCTCCGTAACCGCTTCCGAGTGAACTGTGTCTGTCGGGTTGATCTGGATAATTGTGTGCCCATTGTCCCGCAATTGCTCGAGCATTGATGCCAGCATCTCGCATCAACTGATAGGTTGGGAAGGCGTGGTATGGATCAACGTTCCAATCCTGCAGTCCCCAGACGAGATAGACGCTTCCTCGATAGTTTTCGAGAACATCTGGAAGATGACGACGTTCGTCCCAATAATCGTTCCATTCTGCTCCACCAAACTCAGCAAAAGCATAGGTCGACCACGGGTTGAGTGGACCAACAAGGTCATCTGAACAAACTCTCATATCATCGGTCGTCAGGTCTGTCGTTGCAGCCTGATAGGCAGCATCATACCCCATTGCACGTGCTTCAGATGATCCGTTTCGATAGAACATTTCTTGCACACCAATCGAACCTGAAATCGGAACAATCGTCTTCAGATGCTCGCTAGGTTGTTGCGCAGCCTCCCAATTGGTCGTTCCAGCATAGGATTTGCCCATCAGCCCAACGTTTCCGTTCGACCAATTCTGCTGTCCAAGCCAATCGACAACGGCCTGAATTCCAACTTGTTCTCCAAGGCCTTTGACATCTTGACAGTGGGTTGATTTTCCTGTTCCAAATGTACTTGCTTGAGCAAGTGCATATCCGTGTGGAACAAAGGTATCGTACACCCATTGACCGACACCACCGTCCGGAATGGTATTCGGATTTGAGTCGTCACCAATACCCGGCATACCTTCACCTCCAAAGTCGTAGTATGGATGGATGGTCATGATCACAGGGACTTTGACACCCTCTTCAACATCAGGTAGCCACAAAGCGACGTGCATTTTTGCATCATCGGGATACCCAGCGTCTTGTTCTGATGCAGGTAGATCGACGGTGATGAAATGTTCCGTCAACGGCAAAACGTCGTAGGTCCCATTCTCTGGAAGTTGTGCCCGCATCGTATCCATTGGCAGATCCATCATGTGTCGCTCATGGAGTGGTACATCCCACCAATCGTAGGTATTTTCCACTTCATTTTCGTTGGTTAGTGCTTCACCGAACGTTATTGAAAGGAACAAGAAGATGATACAAAACGCGATGGTCGCTGAAAGCGAGATGTTCAATTGTGTTTGACTTCGCAATGAGGAAGAATCGAAGACTTCTGCTTCGAGGATGTCCTCAGCCATGACATGTCCAGTCGTAGGACATAGAAGAGGGTGGCGATTCTGACGCGACGATGTTGAGGCAGAAAGGAATCGAAAACCTTCTTGGACAAGGTTCGTTGAGGGCCTGTTTCGTGTGATTTGGATGGAGCTGTTTTGAGCCCACAACGCTCAAAGAGGTTGGTGTCAAGGCAGAGGTATGAGCACTCGCCGTCTTTTTGCCGCGGTGCGGGATATCGACCCGCCCGGAGGTGGTGCAGAGCGCTCTTTGGCGGCATTGCTCAATGGTATCGCTGTACCAGGGCCCACTCTCGAAACTGCACCAACATTTGTACCAATGTTGCCTTCTGAGGCCGCTCCAACGCATCCAGCATGGACGGTGAGTGCATTTGCTAGTCACGATCGAGGCAATCCGATTGGTTTACTAGAACCCGAGGTGAAATTTGAAACCACAAACCTCTCAATCGAAGGATTCTGGTCGAAGGTCGCATGGGTCCTGCGAGAGCGTAAAGGAGAACTCAGACGTAGAAAGTGGGCTCTTGACCGACACATTGCAAAGCGAAGTTCCCAATTCGCCGCACAAGTTGGTTCATGGTTGGATAAACACGATGTAGAAGGCGGTATTGGCTTGACTCAACTTGATTGGGCACCAGGGGCCGCAGAAGCGTTTGCTTCCCGTGGAATGCCTTATGTCATGTTCGTTCGGGATGACAAGCCTTTCCTCCTTGAGGAGCGCTTTCGCCCCGTAATGGAGGGTGCAGCCCTCGTGTGTGCAGCTGGAGAGGGTTTGCTCGCTGATATCGAATCACGTTTTTCCATTCAGAAAGGTCATAACGTGCCGTTGCCAATCGATTTTAATCGACGCTTTGGAAGCATAGAAGAGGTCAACGCTTTGCGTTTGGCTGAGCAAGCGAAGCGACCTGCTGGTTCTCAACCAACCATCGGGATTATGGGAGTGGTCCCTGAAAAGGGGTTTCGAATGTATCAACGCATCCTACCTAGGTTGCTCGAACGATGGCCCGAGGCAGAAGTTCTGATCGCAGGAGATAATACGTATTCGCAAGAGCTCGCTCACCATCCAAACGCACGGATTCTTGGCTACATTGATGCAGCAGCGTTCTTCTCGAAAATTGATATCCACCTTATTCTATTTGAGAGGACAGGAACATGGGGACGGGTCATAGGAGAAGCAGGCTTGTTCGGTGTACCAAGTGTGACTTCCGACGTTGGCTCGCAAAAAGAAGCGTTGGGCGAGGGAGGCATTCTGGTGGACGATGGTCACGATACGGACGCAGTCATTGATGCCCTGATGGCCGTTTATGAGGATAGCGATCGCTATGGGGCGCTGGCTCGAAAGCACACCCATATGGTTGATCATCGACGCTCTGTTGCGGCTTTCCGAACCGGCCTTGAAGACTTATTTAGCAAACTTTAGCGGCCAACAGTCATCACTTTCTTACGCTCAACGCTTAAGGATAATATAAGAACGCCTCGGCAGTGGTGATGAAGATGGCCGTCAATCTCACACAGGATTCGCAGTCAGCGACTCAAGAAAACAACCGGTCATCGATGAGAGAGAGGAAGGGCTGAGGGAAGCATGAGACTCATTTTTCTGACCGATCATTGGCCTTACCCCCCTGGAGAAACGTTCCTTACATCAGATATTGAAGCGTTATCGAAACACATTGACGAAATTATTGTTGTTCCTGTGGGACTGGATTTTGAGGAATCATCCGTACCATATTCAATCTCACCAAAGATTAGTGTCAACATTAAGCCAGTTACATTGGCTGTTAAGGCATGGAATAGTTGGGGTAAATTTAGACGCGCCATCAAAGGTCTAAGCCGACCCGATATTCTTCGTTCCGAAAGATCGAGAAAGCCATCACTTCCGTGGTCGATAATTATTGGAGAATTAGCCCAATCTCTTCTCCTAAAGGATACAATCGCTCGAACAATTACCCTATCAAATAATGACATAATTGTTGCATATTGGGCAAACCGTCCAGCAACTATTGCAGCCCTTCTTACTGAAAATCGCACCGAAATCAAGACCATCTCTTTTGCTCATGGAGGTGACATTTACGCATCGAGAGTAAACTACCCCCATCTCCCACTACAGGAATGGGCCCTTCATCGCATGGACAGAGTTCTCTCTGTTTCGGATGCCGGAAGGGATCACTTGAGAACTACATTTCCTGAATTTCATGATCGAATTCAAACACATCGTTTGGGTGTTGTTTCTACAGATATCAAAAATCCAAAAAACACAACTGAAACCCTTCAGATACTATCGCTAAGCTCACTTGTTGAAGTAAAACGTGTACAACTCATAGCACAAGCCATGCCCTTCATTACACGGAAAATTCGTTGGACTCACATTGGTGATGGTCCTGAAAGAAACAATATCATGAGTTATTTGACAGATCTCCCGCCCCATATTGAGGTTGAGTTTCTCGGAAAATTGCCACATCATTCCGTTCTTCAATACTTGAAGACAGAACCGATTGATTTGATGTTGAACACCAGTTCATCTGAGGGCGTTCCAGTGTCGATTATGGAAGCTTACTCCCATGGCATTCCAGTTGTTGCAACGGATGTAGGTGGTAACAGTGAGATTGTATTGAAAGAACACATTATTCCATCTGACTCCGACTCTGAAGATATTGCCAAGATAATCAACGAATGGTCCGAAGACTCACAGATGAGAGAAAAAGTGAACATCATCCAATCAGAAAACTTCGATTCAACAATAAATGCCCAAAAATTCATCTCGATCATTGATGAAATTACAAATGAGATTTGAAAGGTATCATGAAATATGACTCAAGAGGAGCCCTCCTTATGCAAGAATCTCATTTCGATGAAATTCGCCCGTTTCTCACCGGAGAAACTCTCGATACCAGTTTATCATTTCCAATCACCCATGTGGATGTTAAAACCCCAACCGATCGTGTTACATTTCTCGGCTCATTACTTGAAAACAAGACGGTTCTCCACATTGGATGCGCCGATCATCTAGATGTTATTGATGCAAAGATTGCAGCAGGTCAACACCTACACAGCGCCCTGATTAAGAAATCAAAAAGTGTTACTGGCATCGATCTCAACGACGAAGCAATCAAACACCTACAAGGAAAGTACGATATCCCTGATCTCCATATTTGCGATATCCTTGAAGTCGACAGTGAGACTGAAAACTTCTCAGAGGGACGCCACTATGATTTCGTTCTACTAGCAGAGGTAGTGGAACATTTAGACAACCCTGGGCAATTCCTCACACATCTCAATGATACACTCGGGCACCTCTATGATCGAATCATCATTACAGTTCCAAATGCTTTCTCAAGTGTTGCACAAAGAGCATGGAGAAATGGAATTGAGAATGTCAATTCAGACCACAGATTCTGGTTCAGTCCTTATACAATAGCCCGATTAACCACAGCCGCAGGATTCAAAGTGGAAAAAGTACACATGATTGGTGAAGAACAGAGGATGGACATTCTATCCAGGGCTTATAACAAATTCATGGCAATCGTCGGAAGCCAAAATAGAAGGAGAATGCTGTCAAGACACGGTGTATCTGTAGTCTTAATTGCAACCCCACAAAACTGAATTTTACTGTTTTGGTGTACAGATGACACAGATTTCATTCGTTCGCGGGGAGATGGCACGACTGAATTGTGATGGGCAAAACCGCATTTATGGATGTCATCGGGGGATGAAGAGGATATGGCGTTTCGTCAACAACATCGCCTATTCATTTATGACCAAACCTATGCAAACAACAGTTGAATCGTCTGATATAGCCTGCTGGACTTGACAGAAATCGCTCGCTTTCTATGCTATCCTGCGATTAAGGGGATTGGTTATTTAATGATGGAGCCAGTGTTATCAACATGACAGAAAGTCCTGAAGGGGTTTCATTTTTCAAAAAATGGGCTATGAGGCAATACTGGAGAATGCAACAATCTCAGGCCGTTGTAAGCCTCTTGTTGTGGGGGACAACCATCACCCTCCTTGTTTGGCCACTAATCAACTGGAGATTCACTGCAGAATGCAATGCAGGGCCTTGTTTTCCGAACGAATTCTTTGGTATATCGAGTACGTATTTCGCACTTACTGTCATCTTTTTCACCGTCATGTTAGCTGTTCTTACAATTGGTTTTCTTTACGATCAAGTATTCTCTCTTTGGACCGAGTATCGAAATGTCGATATGGAGCGCAACCCCTTTGCAACCTATGCGCTTGCTCCAATTTGGGTTATGACCATTGCATTACAAGCCGAGGTTTTGAAGCGAACCTCTCCTGATGATGAAGCAATGGTCAAGCAAGCCGATTGGTGCCTGAAATGGTGTGAAGCGTATACAGAAGGCGAAATGTTTGCTCGTGCTGTTCAACGTTGGGATGAAGATTTGGGAGAGACACCAACATTTTGGTTCACAAGTGACGAGGCAATGGAGCGAGCCCGACAGACCTCCTTCGAGGATGAATCCTGATTCCAGAATACATTTCGACACTTCTTTTCGATGCACATCGCTTGATATGCACACAATTAGTTGTGATTTATCTGGAATCCACGTCAAATGATTGATGAACAGGGTAGACATCGTTTCAACATGGGCAAGGCATCAAGATACAGGACCTACCTGTCTTGTTTCCTTGTATTCATACTCCTTCCAGTGACAGCAACGGGTGAGGAAGAGCCTGCTTGGAAAAGCAACGGAATTGATCCATCAACATGGACCGACGGTCCTGTTGTGGAAGACACACCAATGCAATATTCATACTTTGGAGATCCTGTTTTTGCAATCGATGTGACGTACACGCCTGGGCATTTCCAAAGCGAGGTATCTGGAACCATCGTTATCGAACTGTTTCCTCAATGGGCTCCAATCACTGTTGAAAACATGATTGAACACATTGAAGACGGGATTTATGATGGTATCTTCTTCCATCGCGTCATCAACGACTTTGTCACACAATCAGGTGACCCTGAATGCAAAACAAATGGCGTATATGTTCCCGGTTTGCCTGCGCAATGCGGAAGTGGAGGGACTGGAGAAACCATCCCTCTCGAACACAACGAGAATCTCAGCCATGTTGATGGAGCCATCGGCATGGCTCGGGGAATGGAAGAGGATTCTGCCGATTCACAATGGTACATTGCAGAAACCGAAGCGCATGGTTTGGACCCTGAAAATCGAGATGATGGAGGATACGCAACCTTCGGTATTGTTCGCGATGGTATGAGTCACGTGCGTGCGATTGCTGAAGTTCCGACATCGGACGATCCCTCTGGAACCGATTTGGACAATCCGTTCTCTTCAGCGGGACGTCCTGTTTACGAAACCAAAATCAACGGCATTACGATGATCGGTGTCGCCGATCCTGATGGCGAACTTTCGATGCAAACCTCATCAGAAGAAACGGAATCAAGTATTGGAACAACCGTTGTCTTCGCTGGTTTGTTTGTTTTGGTTGCTCTTGGTATTGGCTACGTGATCATCAAGAACAAGTCGGAAGAAGCTCCGATTTACGAAGCCGAATTAATCGAAGAAAAAGACACGTCTAAGACGACGTGACGAATTCGAGGAGCATACCACTTCACCTTCTCGAGGTGATGAGAAACAACTTCCCAATGTCGACCAGCTTTGCTGGCGAATTGCAGGCATTTGTGCATGGTTTCATCACACCATGCATCGATTTGTTCCTCCTCAACGTTCATGTGAATGTGGAGTGTTCCTCCTGTTTCCTTCAATGAATGAATCGCAGGTTCCCAAGTTGGTTCTGAACTTGGTAAATAGCCGAGGAGAACACGATCTGCGGTTCCTTTGAGTTCTTGCAACGTGACCTGATTATCGCCCGGATGAACCGTCAATCTGGAATGAACATTGTTCTTCCTTGCCGACCACTCAAGTGCATGGAGGCTGTTTGGATTGATTTCACAAGCATGTACATGACCAACATTGGCATGAACAAGAAGTTGCATTGTGTAATAGCCAATGCCGGCATACGCATCGATAACAAAGTCTCCTTCTGCCTGCAATGTTGCCATTCGATGACGCTCTGTGACATTTCCAGACGAATACATGACTTTCGTCGCATCAAATCCGTAGACAAGTCCGTTGTCTTTCACTTCCACCCACCCATTTTCCCCGTAGAGCAACTCGACCTGAGCAGTACGCATTTGGTCGTTCGCAATGGGTTGTTGTCGACCAATTCGCTTAGCGGAAAGAGCTCGTGCAACAATGGAAAAAAATTCAGGATATTGGAGAATGAGTGATTCCCAACCTTGTTCTTGAAACGCATCTTTGGGAAAGAGGATGAGGTCATCAAGACGTTCCCATTTTTTCGGAACGGATTGCAACAGAGCCTCACTTACACCTGACAAGGATGCAATGGTGTTGTACAGTCGGCTGTGCGGGTCAATCGCAGGTGGCGCTGGTTCAACGTCCACCTGTTCGAGTCGATGCTCCATATCAATCGCATCTGAAAGAAACCCTTCGTGAACAGGTAGCGCGAGTTCATCCCCGATTCGTCTTGGTGTGAACGCTCGGTCAAGCCATTCTTGTTCGACAAGAACCTGCCGAACCTCTTCTCCCGATGCAAGCGGAACAAGAAGACATAGTTTCGTTACCATGTGGACGCCAACAGTCTCGCTAAGGGGAAGTCCTTTGAAGGTCTTCGGTCTGTAGG
>CEUH01046889.1_pt1 | contig 12802 bp, 15 predicted proteins | sample 356461 | NCBI WGS metagenome assembly CEUH01 (sample SAMEA2623275, study PRJEB7988) | marine metagenome | isolation source: saline water (ENVO:00002010), including
AATGCAATTAAATATTATTCTTCAAATCCGAAAATACTTGATAGCTTAATAATAGATCTAAGAGATAGCTTGGAAAATGAGCAATTAAAAATAAATAAATTGTAATTTAATAATCTAGATATTTTAAAACTTAAAAAATCTAATTTATAAGTTATTGTAAATCAAAGTAATCAAGTGAAATGCAAAATATCTCATATTTTACAAACTAAATAATACTGTTTTTATTCTTTTATTAATATATTTAGAATAATTGTAATCAGAACCGTTAGTGTGAATAAATCTATTAAAAAAAATATTATTTTAATAACATCCTCTTTAATGATGATTTCATGTAATGAGTGGAGTAAAAATGATAAAAACAAATACTTAATAGAGTGCCAAAGAGCAAAGTTAGATTCTGTCTTTTGCGAATGTAGTCTAAAAAGAATAATGAATAATTATTCATCCTTTGAAAATGCAATGAATAATGAAATGGACTTTTTAGTTATTTTTAAAGAATGTAAGGATATGTAGCTGGCTACGTTTTAAATCTTTTATAAAACAAGAATAAAACTATTAAGCATCCTAAAATACTTATAAAAACATTTAAAATTGCCAAGTAAAAGTTGCCACTTTTAAACAAATTAAGAGTCTCTAAACTAAAGGTCGAAAAAGTACTTAAACCACCACAAACACCTACAATAAAAAATAATCTTGAATATTGATTTATCCATCTAAAATCTTCAAATATAAATGCGAAGACACCAACTAACAAACAGCCGATAATGTTTGCAGTTAAAGTTGAATAAGGAAAATTACCAGTGTAAAATAGCTGAAAAAAAGTTCCAATTAAATACCTAAGAACAGCACCTATACCACCACCTAAAAACACGAAAAATAAAGATTTCATAACTTTATAATTTTTTTGAGAAATATAATGCCAATGCTAGCTAAAATAAACCCCAATATCCACCCTCCAATAATGTCTGTTAAATAATGTACACCTAAATATATTCTACTGTAAGAAATTAAAATTAAAAAAATAAGAAGTGGGATCCAGAACCACTTATAAATATTTTTAAAAATCATGAACATACAACAACACAAAGTTGACATATTAGTGGCATGATTTGATACAAATCCAAATTTTCCACCTGTGTAAAATGAACCATCTTCATGAACATGAAGATGTAAAATATCACTTAAATATAAATTATGACTTGGACGGTATCTTCGAATTGTTTCTTTAAATAATTCATATGCAATTAAATCACCTAGACCTACCAATATACAAGTTGTAATAACAATAATAATTGCATTTTTTTTACTAAAATTTTTGATAATAAAGTATATAAATAGCATATAAAAAGGTACACCAAATGAGCTGCTACTAATTATCCACATTGATTTATCAATAATAGGATGGTTTATACTATTTATAAGAAGAACAAATTTTTGATCAAACGATTTTATTAGATTAATCCAGTCCATCGTGAAGAATTTTCCAAATTTCGTCTTTTAATTTAACGATTCCTTTTTTTGAAACTGAAGAAATACAAATTGTTTTTATACTTTTAGGAAGATCATCTTTTAACTCCCTCATAAGCTCATCGTCTAATAAATCACATTTTGTAATTGCCAATATTCTATCCTTATGAATTAGTTCCGGATTATATTTTTCAAGTTCATTATATAAAATTTTATACTCATTAATTATATTTTTAGAATCTACGGGTATCATAAATAACAATACTGAATTCCTTTCAATATGTCTTAAAAACCTATGCCCCAAACCCTTGCCTCTGTGAGCACCTTCAATTATACCTGGGATATCAGCAATTACGAAAGATTTGTGTTTTCTATATGGTACCATTCCCAAATTTGGGAAAATTGTAGTAAAAGGATAATTTGCAATTTGTGGTTTGGCCGCAGAAACTATGGAAAGAAAAGTAGATTTACCAGCGTTAGGAAAACCAACAAGACCAACATCTGCTAAAACTTTAAGTTCTAGAATTTTCCATTCTTCCTTTCCATCTTCGCCAGGCTGAGCATATTTTGGTGTTTGATTTATTGATGACTTAAAATGGTTATTTCCCAAACCACCTCTACCGCCGTGTAAGAGAATTTTTTCTTCTCCGTTTTCAGTTATTTCAAATAAAAATTCACCAGTCTCTGCATCTTTTGCAACAGTTCCTAATGGAACATCAATAATTTCGTCTTTACCACTTTTGCCACTACGAAGATTTGAGCCACCTGGTTCTCCATGCGAAGCAATTACATGTTTTCTGTACTTGAGGTTCAGAAGAGTCCATATTTGGTGATTTCCACGCAGTATAATATTACCGCCTCTTCCACCATCACCACCATCAGGACCACCTTTGGATGTTGTTCTGTCTCTGTGAAAATGCCTTGAACCACTGCCACCTTTTCCAGATCGACAACAAATTTTAACATAATCTACAAAGTTACTAGTAGACATTTTACTCTAATTATCTATTGCTGAATAAATTCTTGATGTAATAACTTCTACAGAACCTAATCCATCAACTTCAGCTAATTTATTTTGTTGTTTATAAAAGCCTGCTAATATGGCTGTATTTTTCTCATAAACTTGTATTCTATTAGCAATAATATTTTCGTCTTGATCATCAGCCCTTCCGCTATCTTTTCCTCTATCAATAAGTCTTTTTATTAATTCCTTTTCAGGAACATTTAATGCAATCATTTTTGTCACTTCAGTTCCATTTGAGGATAAAAACTCATCTAAGGCAATTGCTTGGTCTTTGGTTCTAGGAAACCCATCAAAAATAAATCCTGAGGATGAAGAATGCTTATTAACCTCAGATTCTAACATCTTTATCGTGATTTCGTCTGGAACCAAATCTCCCTTATCCATGTAACTTTTAGCTAGTAATCCAAGATCTGTAGAACCTTTAATATTTTTTCTAAAAATATCTCCTGTTGAAAGGTGCATCAAATTATAATGCTTTTTTATCTTTTCGGCTTGTGTTCCCTTACCAGCTCCTGGCGGTCCAAATAATACTATATTTAACATTTTTAATTTTTAATCTAAAATATAAATTCCTTCTAAATTTCTACCCAAACCATTATAATCTAGTCCAAACCCAACTAAAAATTCGTTGCCAACATTTATAGCCTTATATTTCAATGGAATTTTTTCTTTATAAGCTTTAGGTTTAAATAACATAGTAGCAATTTCTATTGAATTTGGATTGAAATTTGACACATGATCTACAACTTTTTTAATTGTAAGTCCTGTATCTACAATATCTTCTATAATAATAATGTCTTTTTTATTTAAATCTTCATTAATTCCAATTAGCTCACTAACTCTTCCACTTGACGAAACTCCGTCGTATGAAGCGAATTTCACAAACGAAACCTCACAATTATGTACAAATTGGCTGATTAGTTCTGATGCAAACATGAATGATCCATTTAAAACGCAAATAAATAAAGTATGTTTAGAACGATAATCACTATTTATTTTTTTAGCTAATGAGGATATGGAACTAATTAGTTTTTCATTACTTATAAATAATCTAAAATTTTTATCTCTTAACGTTACTTTTTCCATTTTTGTTTATCGCTCAAATGTAATCATTTCATTTCACTGAAAAATAATTGTTAGTTTAAATTCCTCCATTAACTTTGTTGGCTTAAAATATTTTAAATGCTTAATTAATTTCTATCCATAAAAAAAACAAAAAGATGGAAACTATCGAAACAGATATTATAATAATTGGTGCAGGTCCTGTAGGTTTATTCACGGTATTTGAGGCTGGCCTACTAAAATTGAGATGTCATTTAATTGATTCTCTACCTCAACCTGGTGGACAATGCGCTGAGATTTATCCTAAAAAACCAATATATGATATACCTGGATATCCAAGTGTTTTGGCCTTAGATCTTGTGAATAATTTAATGGAACAAATTAAGCCTTTTAACCCAGGATTTACACTTGGTGAATCAGCGCAAACTATAGAAAAAGATAGTAATAATTATTTTACAGTAACCACTGATAAAGGTACAAAACACAAGGCTCCTGTAGTTGCAATTGCTGGTGGATTAGGTGTTTTTACACCTAGAAAGCCTCCCGTTGAAAATATTGAAAAATTTGAAAATAATGGTATTTACTATATTGTTAAAGATCCATCTTTATTCAAAGATCAAGATCTGGTAATTTCTGGAGGAGGAGATAGTGCACTTGATTGGGCGCTATACTTCGCTGAAAAATATGCCAAAAGTGTAACACTTGTTCATAGAAGTGAGAAATTTAGAGCGCACAACGACTCAGTTCAAAGAGCCCTTGATTATGCTAATAATGGAAAGATTAAAATGTTTTTAAATTCTGAAGTTTGCAATCTTAAGGCTAATGGTGTAGTTTCTGGTGTTGAAATTAAGACTAAGAATAGTAATGAAAGAAAAATAGTTAATTGCAATAGTTGGCTGCCGCTTTTTGGTCTAACTCCAAAATTAGGCCCAATCGCAAATTGGGGACTAGAAATTGAAAAAAATTCTATAAAAGTTAATAACGCAACCGATTATTCAACAAATATCCCTGGTATTTATGCAATTGGTGATGTTAATACTTATGAAGGAAAATTAAATCTTATCCTATGTGGCTTTCATGAGGGAACTATTATGGTTCAATCTGCGTTTAAAAGAATTTATCCTGACAAAAAAAATATTTTAAAATATACAACGGTAACAGGAATTTCTGGTTTTGGAAAATGAGGTAAATATTGAAGTTATTGATAGAAATAATATTTCTCATTACATTTCAGGCCCTGTAGATATGAATCTTAACTTAATGGAGCTTTTAAAGATCCATGAACTACCAGTTGAAGGTACGTGTGGGGGAATGGCACTCTGTGCATCATGTCACGTATATATTAAATCTGATCATAATCTTTCAAATAAATCAGATGATGAGGAAGCTATGCTAGATGAAAGTTGGCATAGTGAAGATAACAGTAGGTTAGCTTGCCAAATACAAATCACTCCTGAAATAAATAACTTAATAATTGAGTTAGCACCAGAAGATTAAAAAAATCATTTTAAATTTTTAGGAATATAACAAACGGGAATAGGATTCATCTTATGCTTGTTAGCATTGTTAAGATTTTTGTAAATATCAATAACCTCAGATTCTCTTTTAGTCAACTCCTTGGTATTATTTTCATCAATGTATTTCATTGCCCATTCTAATTCGTTATAAGTTGCCCCAAGTTGGTCTTCATCGTTTCTATCGTCATCCCACAATCCATCAGTAGGTGCGGCATTTTGAATACTTTTGATAACTCCTAAGTATTTTGATAACTCAAACACCTCTGATTTCATTAAATCAGCAATGGGAGATATATCTACACCACCATCTCCATATTTAGTATAAAAGCCAACTCCGAAATCTTCTACCTTATTTCCTGTTCCTGCGACTAATAACTTTTTATTTGATGCATAAACATATAAAGTAGACATTCTAATTCTTGACCTTAAGTTTGCCATTGACAAATGGTCTTGCAATCCAGAGTTTAAAACATCAACATAAGAATTAAGCACTGGGCTTAAATCAATATTTTCACTAAATGTATTATCGTAATTAGCTTTTAACCAGTTTATATGTTCTATACTCCTATCATACTGACTGGCTTTTTGAAATATGGGCATATTTAATACATACGTTGGATAACCAGTTTTAGCACATAATGTTGACGTAACAGCTGAATCTACACCGCCTGATACACCAACAACAAATCCTTTCATGGATGAACTCTCTAAATAATCAGATAACCATTTAACAATATGATTTTCTATTAATTTCACTCTACTAAAATAAATAGGGTAATATTTTAATTGGAAGATGTTTAAATATTTTTTAAAATAAAATACCTACTGTCAGATGAAAACTTCCTGGTATAGCTTTTGAATTTACTGATTCAAATTTATTTGTGTCGTTATTAAACGTTCTTAAATAATTATCTTTTTCTTGCTTCTTCATCATATTGGTCATAAAATAATTCCAGTTAAGCTGAAAAAATAAAGCAGTAGAACCAGAAAAATTATATTCAGCACCTGCACCTAAGCATAATCCTGCTCTTAGCGGTTGTGAGACGTCATTAAAATTAAAATCATTAGTTGGAACAGACTCATTTCCTTGGGTAACAAAGGAAATATTCTCATTAATAGTGTCTGGAAGAACACCAATTTGTGTATCTTCTACATTTGCTTTAGTCTTAAGACCTATTGTACCGCCAAATTCTCCAAAATAAGTAATGTAACCTATCTCTTTTGTTTTGAGCTTAAGAATTAAAGGGATGTTTAAATAACTAAGATTGTATTTTCTATAATTTAGTTTAAATAAATTACCATTTGGAATAATAGAATCATTTTCCCATAACTGAAATTCAGCATTATTTATTACGTAATAAGTATCCTTGTAAGCTTGATTAGAAGTCTTTTCATTATCGTTGTATTCTAGCCCAGCACTGTAAGTTGATAAACTAAAACCCGTTCGAAAAGATGTCGTTTTATTCATATAAAATTCTGTATTTAAACCCCATCCGAAACCCAAACCTAATTTCCCTCTAGTTAAACTTCGTTCATTATCTGGGCTCAACCAGCCAATTGAACTAAAACCCTTTAATCCAAATCTTATTTTTTGTGGAGTTTGCTCAATAACGACAGGATCTTCTGTTTGAGCAAAAAAAGAAAAGTTCAAAAAAATGGATAATAGAGATAATACAGTAACTAATTTTTTCATAATTTGATATTTATACAAACATAAAATTTTTTTGCCCAACAAATTTTACTTTTACAGTACGATTTATGAAAAAACTCAATTATTTCTTATTACTCATTTTATTTGTTTGCTTTAATCAATGCAACAACAAAAATTCAGAACTTAAAATAGATTCTAAAAAATTATCCATTTTAAAAGCAAAAAGAATTGATAAAGTCCTAGCAAATGCGAAGAGCGGAGAAGATTTACACCAGAAACTACTTCAATTTCCTGAACTTTATGAAAATTTTTATACAAGAATGTTAAGATTAGGAAGTAATGATGAATTATTTGATAGTTCTAAAATTAAAGATGTTACTCAAAATCTGAACTTATTCTTAAATGACTCTACAATGCAATTCATTTTCGAAAATATAGATAGTATTTTTAATAACATTGGAAGTTATGAATATGAAATAAGTAAAGCAATTACAAGATATAACCTCTTATTCAAACAAAATAAAAAAATTCAAATCGGTACATTTTATTCAAACTTCAATGCAACTGTTCTGGAAAGCGATGAAATAATATGGATTGGATTAGATATGTATTTAGGTAAAGATAATCCAATTGTAAAACTTTTACCTACATCTACTCTTCCACAATATTATAAAGATAAAATGGAAAAGAAATACATTATTTCGGATGTGTTATTTGGTTTTTTAATGTCTTCTATCTACAAACCAAATGGAGATGAATTTTTAGCAAAATTATTAAGCTACGGCAAAATTGCATATACTATGGAGCTAATTCTTCCTCAGGAAGAGGAAGAAAATAAATTTCGATACTCAAAACAAGAACTTAAATGGTGTGAGGAAAATGAAACAAATATTTGGAGATATATCATAGATAATAAACTTTTATATGAAAAAGATCCAAGGAAAATAAATATATTTTTTAGCGATGGTCCCTACACAAAGCATTTTGGAAAAGACTCACCATCTGGAATTGGAATATGGCTTGGATACAGAATGATACAAGACCATGTTAAAAAAACAAATAAGGAGACTTTAGAAATTATAACTGAAAACAATTTACAAACTTTACTAAACACCTATGAGCCAAAATAAAAAAGAACGTCTTACTGTTGACGTTTCAATGGATGATAACTTAGTCCCTGAAACTATAGAATGGAAATCATCTCAAGAAAACAAAGATTCTGAAAAGGCATCTGCAGCACTAATTTATTTTTGGAATGCTGAGAAAAATGAAACATATAATTTGGATTTATGGACTAAGGAAATGTCCATTGAAGAGATGAATAAAATGATATTTCAAACATTGATGACTTTAGCAAATACATACGAAAGAGCTACAAATGAAGATCAATTAGCTAATGCAATGAGAGATTTCAGTCAGTTTTTCGGAGAACGTACTGAAATACTTCCAAGAAGTGGGAAATTTGAAGGGGATGGGAAAGGATAAACTGAAAAGATTTTCAGAATTAAATAAATTCGAAAATGTCATTCAACCTGAAATAAAATACGATGATTCTCATCACATTATCAAAGGCAAATGGAATGAGGAATTTAATTTAAAAAACCCTATTGTCCTAGAGCTGGGTTGTGGAGGTGGTGAATATACAATTGGCCTTGCAAGATTGTTCAAAGAAAAAAGTTTTATAGGAATTGACATAAAAGGTGCAAGAATTTGGAAAGGTGCTAAAATTGCTAAGGAAGATAATATTTATAATGTTAGATTTTTGAGAACTAAAGTAGAATTTATTGAAAAATTTTTCGACAAAAATGAAGTTGAAGAGATTTGGCTGACATTTTCAGACCCTCAGAAAAAAAAACCAAGGAAAAGACTCACATCTCCAGATTTTATGGACAGATATAAAAAAATATTGAATGAAAATGGAACTATTCACTTAAAAACTGACAGTCGTATATTATACCAATACACATTAGATTTAATTCAAAAAAATAATTATAAATTAATCCATGATATTCCAGACGTTTACAAGGATATTAATAAACTAAAGAACAACCTTAAAAATATTTTAGCAATTAAGACTTTTTATGAAAAAAAGTGGTTAAAAGATAATAAAAGCATCAAATATCTTTCATTTAAAATAAATTCTTAGGAAGAGTTGTAAATGAAATCTTCAAATATTTCATTAAATTTCAAAATATGAAATATTTAGTCATATTATTCTATTGTTTTTCATTTCAATATTCATTTACTCAAATTATTAAAAATAGTGGACCAATAAGTACCTCAATGGCTGGTGTTAATGCCAATAATATAGATCCTTGGAGTATAAATAATAATATTGGACAATTAGTTAATATGGAACATTCTGCAATAGGTGTAAATGTTTTTCAACCTTTTCTAATGACTGAATTTACTAGTTCAAATCTTGTACTTGGATTTAGAAAAAGTAAAAAAGCTTTTGGATTTAATTATTCAAATTATGGAAATGAATTTTTGCAAATAAATAATGCTGGATTTGGTTATTCAATGAAACTAAGTAATGAATTTCAAAGTGGTATAAAATTAAATTATTATCACTTTAATTCAGGAGAATATTACAATACTAAATCTGTCGTAACAGCAGATTTAGGTTTAGTTGCAAAGCTTACTAACGAGCTTAATTTAGGTGTAAATATCAAAAATCCTACACTTACAAATCTAGCTGATTTTGAAAATGAAAAAATACAAACTGAAATGCAAATAGCGTTAGGGTATCATATTTCTAACCAGCTTTCTTTACATACAGCTTTGAAGAAAAATATTATCTATCCGACATCTTTAATAGCCGCAGTAAATTATAGTCCAAATGATAAATTAAATTTTCGTGGAGGTATTGGAAGTAATCCAAATAAAGCAGCATTTGGAATTGGTGTTAATTTAAAATTATTTGAAATTAATTTCGCAACCCAAATTCATCAAATATTAGGATGGAGTCCTGACTTTTCTATTTCTTACAGCTTTGAAAAATAAAAAAGTAAATAGCTTAATATTAACATTGTTTTTTTTTAATGTTTTAACAGCTCAAAACATTAATATATTTTCAGAAAAAGAAATGAAAAAGCAATATATCATCGAGCAGAGTATTGAAAATATTGCAGAAAATAATGATGACGAAGAAATAGATTTCACAACACTTTTTGACCAACTAAGCTATTACTACGAACACCCTATTAATATTAATAAAAGAGAATTAGAATATGACTTAAAAGAATTAAAACTATTGAACCAATTTCAAATTATTTCTATTATTAACCATAAAAAAGAACATGGCGATTTTTTAACTATTTATGAACTTCAAAGTGTGCCACTTATTGATGCAAATGACATAAGGAATATTCAGCCTTTTATAGCTGTGAAATCAAACTTAGATGCATCAAAGTTATCATTTTCAGAAGTTATAAAAAGAGGTCAAAATGATATTTTTTTTAGATTCTCTAGAAATATAAATACAACAAATGGCCAAAAAGATGTAAATGACGATCAATGGCTAAACTCACCAAATATGACACAAATTGGCTCCCCAGATAATTTATATTTAAGATATCGGTTCAAGTATCAAAATAAATTAAGTATTGGGGTAACAGCAGAAAAAGACGCTGGAGAAGCTTTTTTGGTGAATAAAAGAGCAAACAAACTATTTAATTATACCAATAAAATTGGATTTGACTATTATTCAGCACATTTTCACATTAGAGATATTGGAAAAATTAAGTCCTTAGCAATAGGGGATTTCCATATTCAGTTGGGACAAGGACTAACATTTTGGTCAGGACTAGCAATTGGAAAATCAGCTGACGTAATGGGAGTAATGAGGAATCCATCTGGTATTAAACCATACACAGCATTAGATGAAAATAGATTTATGAGAGGTGCCGCTGTAATGTTTGAGTACAGAAAATTTAACTTTCTATTCTTTGGATCTAACAAGAAAATTGATGCCAATTTAATTGAAGATACTACAATAACTGAAGGAAATTTATTATTTAGTAGCTTACAAAACTCTGGAATACACTCCACAATAAATGAACTTGAAAACAGAGATGCTGTTAAAGAAACAATTTTCGGACATGAAACATCTTATCAAAACAAATTCTTAAAAATTGGATTAGTTAGTACTATGACAAAATACAATGGTGAAATCAATAGAAACACTTTTCTTTATAATAAGTTTCAATTTAATAATGAGGTTAATTGGGCTAATGGATTAAACTACAGTATAATTAAAAGAAATCTAAACTTTTTCGGAGAGTCTAGTATCAGTTCATATGGTGGAATTGCTAATCTTCATGGATTACTTGCTTCACTACATCCAAAATTTGCAATTTCAGTCTTACATAGAAACTTTAATAAAAGTTATTACAGCAATTATTCAAATGCTGTTGGAGAAAGTAGCAGAACTAATAATGAGTCTGGGCTATTCACAGGATTCCAACTTAAAATGAATGAAGAATGGGAAATTTCGTCTTATTTTGATCAATTTAAATTTCCTTGGTTAAGATACCAAGTGAACAGACCAAATACAAAAGGAACTGATGGCTTTTTTCAAATAGCATATCACCCTACAAAAAAACTCACTATTTATGGAAGAATAAGAAACAGAATTAAACCTGTTAGTGAAACAAACTCTGCTGTTAGGGACATTCAAAGAACTATAAATTACCATCGTTGGAATTACAGAATAAATTTTAATATAATGATTACTGAGTCTATAAGACTCAGAAGTAGGGTTGAGTATATTACACATGAAGAGCAATTTAATGATAAGGAAGATGGTATTTTACTTATTCAAGATTTTATGTTAAAACCCAAACAAAGTAAATTTTCAATAAATGCAAGATTTGCAATTTTTGATACCGAATCTTATAATACAAGAATATATAGTTTTGAAAATGACGTATTATACTATTTTAGAATTCCTGCTTACTATTACCAGGGAGCAAGATCATACATAAATATTAAATATCAATTAAATAAAAGTATAGATATTTGGCTAAGAGGGTCTATATGGAACTACAGCAACAGAGAAGAAATAGGATCTGGTTACAATAAAATTGAAGGAAATCAGAAATCTGAACTTAGAGCTCAGGTAAGGATTCAGTTCTAAAAAGAATCAATAATACTGTTAAAAATTGAACTAGGTCTCATTGCTTTTTTAACTAGTTCTTCGCTAGGAAAATAATAACCACCTATATCTTCGGAAGAACACTGGGCTTCTATTAGCTGACTATTAATTGCTAATTCATTTTCTTTTAAAGAATTTGCTAATGGTGTAAAAATCTTTGCAAGTTGTAAATCTTCTTCTTGTTTTGCTAGCTCTTGAGCCCAAAAAAGTGCAATATAGAAATGGCTCCCCCTATTATCTATAAAACCTAATTTTCTTGCCGGTGATTTATTTTCCACCAGAAGTTTCTCAGTTGCATTATCTAAACAATGAGATAATAACTTACATCTTTTATCATTATATTTTTCCGAGAAATGTTCAAGTGAAACTGCTAAAGCTAAAAATTCTCCAAGCGAATCCCATCTTAAATAACCTTCCTTAGTAAATTGTTGTACATGCTTTGGTGCAGAACCGCCAGCACCAGTTTCAAATAATCCACCACCATTCATCAGGGGAACAATTGATAACATTTTTGCACTTGTTCCTAATTCTAGGATCGGAAAAAGATCTGTCAAATAATCTCTTAGTACATTTCCTGTAACTGAAATTGTATCTAACCCTTTTTTAACTCGATCTAGGGTATAATTTGTAGCTTCTAACGGAGATAATATATGAACATCTAAAGTATTAGAATTGAAATTTTTTAAATATTTTTCTACTTTCTTAATTAACTCTATATCGTGTGGTCTATTTTTGTCTAACCAAAAAACTGCTGGAGAATTTGTCGCTTTTGCCCTTGAAACTGCTAATTTCACCCAGTCTTGTACAGGAGCATCTTTGACCTGACACATTCTAAAGATATCTCCTTTTTCAACTTCGTGTTCTAACAATATTTTACCTGAAGAATTAATGATTTGAACTTTTCCCGAAGATTTGATTTGAAA
>CEUH01070047.1_pt1 | contig 12796 bp, 27 predicted proteins | sample 356461 | NCBI WGS metagenome assembly CEUH01 (sample SAMEA2623275, study PRJEB7988) | marine metagenome | isolation source: saline water (ENVO:00002010), including
CTGGTATCAATACTGGACTTGGATATCTTGGAGAGATGGGATCCACGCAACGACACTCATACGATGTACTAGGCGATAGTGTTAGCACAGCCGCACGTATAGAAAGTAAATGTAAAGAGTATGGTTGTGTACTACTTGTTGGTGATGCAACTTATCAACAAACCAAAGACGACTTCTTTTACTTAAAAATAGATGACCTAGCAGTTAAAGGAAAAACTGTAGGTATAGGAATATGGACTGTCTTGGATAATTCTAAACCTGCTTGGAATACTACAAGACGTTACCATCAGGACATGCATGTAGCATATAAGGCTCAACAGTTTGATAAAGCTATTGAGATATGTAATAAAATACACAATCACTTTGATGGAAAAATGCAAGGATACTATGACATGTGGATTGAAAGGTGTGAATATATGAAGACACAAGATTTACCTAAAGATTGGAATGGCGTTTTTATCGCTACAACAAAATAATGTTTGGATTATTCAAAAAAGTTAATACAGAAATAGACCAATATGAAATGGATCTTGAAGACAGGGTGCGAATACTTAAAAGAAGAATAGCCGATGCACAAATGGCTATGGGCTTAGGAAAATATGCAGATGGCCGCAAAGAACCAAAACTTGATATCAATCAATCTAGTAGAGAATCTGAACTTAATAATATCAAAGCAAAACTAATGCGCCGACAATAAAACCAAAAAAGAATCCAACACCTATACTCATTAAGATAAGATTGTTATCTTTTTTTGATTGTTCGTCGAACCATGCCTGGGTCGCATCATTTTGATTATGATACCAATCATCCCATTTACTCATGATATTTCTCCTCGCAGTCACATCCTGTGCAGACGTCATTCACACAATCTTCACAGGTTGGTTGGTAACAATGGCAACTGTGGCCACACTTTTTACACTTTCTTTCTTCACCTTGCATCTTCATTGTCCGGAATGTAGACGTTGACGCCAAAATTACGTTTGATTACACGCATTTTTTCCTGAGAAGATTTTAATTTAAAAAAATGAAAGTTTCTTTCTAATATTTTTTGCCCTTTTGGATCCTTAATGATGCCAGCATAGGATTTAACAAAGTTTTTATTTTGCATTTTTCTCTCCTGTACTATCAAACTTTTCATTAGCAGATTTATATTCATCTACTAATCTTTGTAGTTCGTCTTGGCGCTTAGGATTAAGTTTTGATCTATATTCTAACACCATAGATAATTTGGTGTTTAATCTTATCATGTCGTTATCAAGCATTCTAACTTTATCAACAAGTTTTATCAAAGTTTTACTTGCTTCGCCTACTACAGGATTTATTTCTGTAGTTACCCATTTCCACACGTAATATACAAAATATGCTAAACCACACGCGGCTACAATAGGAAAACCAAAATCTTTGATCGCTGTTGCTAATTCACTAGTCACGTCTTGCATCCTCTTTGCCTTCGTTGGCAGCCAGCCTATCTATATTAGGCCTTACATTAAGAACATAACTAAGTAATGCATCAATTTTTACTAAATCATTGTTCATTGTTTGCACTCTATTATCTAGTGCTGATACAATATTTTTTAGGCCGTTGACAGACCCAGTCACACTACTAAGGATAAATTTTAAGGTTGTGAATACAAAGAAACCAGCCGCTATTGCACCTGCAATCGGAAACCCAACCTCGCCTATAAATGATAAAAATTCCATATACAAAAACGCCCTCACGCTCTGCTAATAGTATTTAGTCATAATATGCTAATAATACTGGCTATAATAGTAAATACAATATATCATTTAGAGGTTGACAATTACTAGGTAATTTGTTACAATACAGCTATATCTATAAGGAGATAATTTATGATTGAAGGTTTTCGGCCTCCCTGCGTTACATTTCGCACAAGGGTAAGAGATGAAAATATTGAAGGATCTAATCCTTTTCGTTGGCAAGATGTTAATAGTGATGAATTGTTCGGCGGTAAACGTGTAGTATTGTTTAGTTTACCAGGAGCATTTACTCCAACTTGTTCAACATACCAGCTACCTGGTTTTGAAAAACATTATGATGATATTAGAAACCATGATATCGATGAAATATACTGCATAAGTGTTAATGATGCATTTGTAATGAATGCTTGGGCAAGGGATCAAAAACTACAACATGTAAAAGTAATTCCAGATGGATCAGGAAACTTCACTCGTTACATGGGCATGTTAATAGGTAAAAATCATTTAGGTTTTGGCATGAGAAGCTGGCGCTATATGTGTGTGCTGAAAGATGGTGTAGTTGAAAAATGGTGGCAGGAACCAGGAATAAACAATGACGGTGATGATAGCGATCCATACGAGCAGACGACACCAGAAAATTGTATGTCTTATTTAACTGGTGAATAATGCAAATACATGAATACTACGATTGGAATAATCTAATATCTGAACACTCACGTCAATGTATGATGAGAGATATAGAAAATACAATAAAAGCAGGCAAGTTCTGGCATAACAGTCCTCCTTACCAAACTAATATTAATATATTTGGATTGAATTCAGATCATTGGATCAATTTAAAAATGAGCTTTATCTGGTCTTGCTTTGCTTTCATGAGTAAAGAAGCACAAATTAAAAGTATCAAAAGTTGGGGATACATGACTAACTTAGATACACAAGAAGACAGGGACATTTATTGGCATCAACATGTAAGGGATCAAAATTTAGTTGTCAGTGGTGTGTTTTATTTGAATCAACCAGACGATAGTATAGATATAAGCACATCAGGCACAGAATTTGCTCCTAGTGGCGTAGAAGGTGCTGGAAAATATTTTGCAGAAATGCGTATTGGTAGTTGGATTATATTTCCTGGTAAAACTTGGCATAGACCAGGAATATTATCATCAAAAAATAGTAGATTTATTGTAGCGGCCGATATGGAAATTTAATAGTCCTAACACTTAAACTAATAAAATCTCCTAAAAAATTAAAATGTTTGGCAAGTTGTTCAAACAGTTCTCCATGCATACTTGAATATGAACCTATTCCGATATTTTGATAATATGATCTCTTCATCTTTCTATAATTAGGAAACACACCAGTAACAAAAAGACAGGTATCTCCTAATGTTTTTGCATCCATTCTAGAACTTAATTGTAGGTATTGTTCTGCAAAACTTTTTGTAGGTTCAAAGTTAGGACGGTCTGTATGTTGTGCAAGAAGCATAACGATATAGGCCTCAAGATGTTGTGGTAATTCATAACCATGTGTATCTTGAGTTTCGCGTATTATACCGTAAAAGGCATTGGTATAAGCGTCCTTCATATAAATATTTAGCAAGGAGTAATGACTAATATGTTAGAATTTAAAGCCGATGAAATATTTAAAGATGTTCCGGGCGACGAAAAAAAAGTTATAATGACAATACCTGAACCAATAATGAAAAAACAGGGTTGGACTGAAGGAACAAAAATTAAAGTGAAATGGGGCGATCAAGGTACCATTATCATTGAAGAAATGAAGGATAATGAGTAAAGAGGGTATAATAGAAATAAAAGGCGAAATTACTGATGTTTTGCCAAGTCAAACTTTTAAAGTACAACTAGAAAATGGACATACAATTACCTGCTATACAGGGGGCAAAATGCGTCAAAATCGCATAAGATTAGTAGCTGGAGACAAGGTTTTGGTAGAAATGACACCCTACGATTTACAAAAAGGGCGTATTTCCTACCGTTTGTAAGCCAAATTACTTGACATACAGTACAACTTTTGTTATACTAAATGAGTAAATACTTAGGAGTAATTGTATGCTTATTTCAGTTCGCGGTGGAAGTAGATCACAAAAAAAATACGTCAAAAGTATGGTTGAATTTTGTGTTTCAAAAATGATGCCACGTATGCAGAATTTAGAATTTAATATAGGTATCAAGCCTTTTGGGAAAGACGACAGTTGGGGATATTGTATTCCTACAGACTATGCAGATAGTCATCGTCCTAGAGAGTTTGATATTGAAATAAACAATCAAGCAAAACTTCGTAGGATGCTAGAAACTGTTGCACATGAAATGGTGCATGCAAAACAATTTGCTCGTGGTGAACTATATGAAAGTTCGCGGACCAACAAACACAGATGGCAAGGCAAGTGGCTTACTAAAGAACCAGGCTACTGGGATCAACCTTGGGAAATAGAAGCACATGGTAGAGAATGTGGATTGTTCATCCAATGGGCTGAGCATCATAAATTAGGACACCTTAAGTGGACACACGATAAGTAATACAAAAGCGAAAATTGGTTAAGGGAGAATTAACATGCCGCAAAAAATTACAGCTGAAATCTCAGCAAAACAATTCAAAGAAAATTTTAATTTTGCCGAAGCAAGTGGATTATACAATGATCCAATGTTTAGGCTCGTTGTAAACAAGTTTGGCCGTTGTTATTGGTTACTTGCACACGATAATCTACAAGGTCCACGTTTCAGTGGCAACAATGTATACTATCAAGGAAATAATTCAAGGCTGATACGGACTATATATCCTAATGCAAAACGCATTGTAGATGTTGGTGCAAATGTAGGTAATAACACTATCGCCTATAGTGAATGGGCAGAAAATGTTGAATCTTTTGAGCCTACGCCAACTACACTTAAAATGTTGAAGGCAAATATTGCAATAGCAAAGCAACAAAAACTGAAAGGCGTGTATTGGAAAGGCACAGATCAAGAAGGTGATCTATATCGTGACGAATTAGCAACATCAGGTTGGTATACTTACAAAGGTGTACATCAACCTATGGATGTTGTTGCTAATATTACTGTACATGAAGTTGCCGCAACTAATCGAAATGAAGGCACAATTGATATTTTGGATCATACAGATCACGGTGGACACAATCATGTTGTATTAAACAGTGACAAACTTAAACTTCGCGAAAGTCAAAATTTAGTTCCTGTCCCTGCAAGAACTATTGACAGTTACAATTTTCAAGACGTAAATGCAATTAAAATTGATGTAGAAGGAAGTGAACTATTAGTTATGCAAGGTGCAAAAGACACAATTGAACGATGTCGTCCTAGTGTACAAGTTGAAATAGTTCCTAAGCAATGCCAATTGTTTGGGTATGATCCACAAGACTTATATGATTACATGGCAAAATATGATTATGTATGCGTAAGTGCTGTAAGACGTCCTGCAAACGCAGATCAAAGAGGCATGTTTTTCGGACAAGACATAGGAATGAAACATAGACAAATTAAGAAGTATATGGACCGTTTATTTGTGCCAAAAGAAGTACATGAAGCAACTGATTATGGTGCAATGGCACAAGCGGATAATACCTTCGGGCAACTTTTTAGTTGACAAAAATAAAATATAATGTTATTATTAATAAACAATGAGGCAAAAATTCAATTGCGATGAGCCTGTTGTATATGGAACATAGAAACGTTCCTATAATTTGAAACGCTAAAAGGAGAAAACAATGCGTGAACCTTATGTAAGTCTATTCAATTATGTAGACAACTGGAAACAATCAATTAACTTTGGATATGCTGACAGCATCAAATCCGCCTATGGAGAAGATCTTTCAATCTTCTTTGGTCCGGAAGAACAACGGACACCTATTAAATTTCTTGAACCTGAAGATTATCAAAGAAAGCTATCGTTAATTAAACGTGCAAATGTACCGAATCTAAATGTTAGCAAAGGTGCCCTTAATTTAGAGTCAATGGGCACTGTAGACTTTGTAACTGCATTTAAAATGGCACTAGATGCTCTCCATGCTATCATTGATCCTGAAACAGGTAAGCCTGTACTATACGGTGTGCAACTTCAATCATATAATTTAGATGAAGCAGTGATGAATGGTTTGGCTGTGGATCAAACACTTGTCGCTATGAATATGAAAGCACAACGAGTCATTTACTTGTGGCGTATGTTTGAAATTGCAATGAACTTTGATAGCAGTCTTGTTTTTGGTGCAAAAGGACGTTATGCATCAGACGAAGAACGTGTGTTTTTAAATGACGGTATGCAAGGTTCTATGGCACTAGCACTACACGGAGTGAAAACACTTATTGTAGGTTTTAGTATGAAGGACATGCCTTACATTGATTTTAATCAGTTCTTGGCGTGTAATGCAGATGTTGTGCCAATTACAGATTACGACTTTGTAAAAGTTCGTAACAATCGTGCAAGAGCAATGCTTCAAGCAGGACTTGATGTAAAGTTAGAAGATCAACCTGCATACAATCTTATGCGAGTATTTGACAATGTAAATATTACTCCTGTACCAGAAAGTGCAACACCAGGTGCAGGTGAAACAAAACACACTGCTCATATGCAAAAACATTTCAAAGAGTTTTGTAAAGACAATTATTCTAATAGATTTGCATTTGAAATGGCTTTAAAATGTGTACGGAATGCTTGGCACTTCAGTGCAATCGATCATGCACCTGTATGGGGCTTGACAGAATTGTTTTCCCAAATGCCTAAAAAGTCTGTAACTGATGACTTACTTATTAAGATTGGCCAAGTTATGAGCGAACGTTGGAGTTCGAGCAGTAAGGTATGGTCAGATGTTTTAAAAGGCATTAGAGCTCAATATCCTGAAAAAACAAAATCAGGCAAATACACGGAATGGAAGGATCATCGCTTTACTTCAGGCGGTAATCGAGGACTAATGATTGCGGCAGCAATCAAGTCGCTTGTAGATAATCGAGAAGCTCACATTCAAGCACAGCCGGGCAAACAAAAAGGTTATGATATCTTGTTGCCTGTTGTCGAAAAAGGCGGCTTAGATTTTACTATAGATATGCCTTATGTTTACACAGATACAAATGGCAAAGTTGCTGAGTACACAAGTATTATTGACGTGAACACATTCAATAATAAAGCACAAAAACATCAAGAAGATAAGTTTGCGGAGTTTATGTAAATGGCAGACTTAGTCAAAATTAGAGAAGAGGGCTTACGAGCTCTCTCCTCACGTAGATTTCATCCACAAGATGATGCAAGCACATACGGCACATTTTTTGAAATGTTTAAGAAATCTACAAAACAAGATCAATTTTTAAAATTAATCTGGGCACACACTGTAAAATGGGAAGGTGATCCGTTTTCACTTGCTAAAATTGCACCAGACGTATGTCCTATTTTTGGCACTCCGTTAGATTATGGCCGCGGCCGCAACAAAGTCACTAACCCTAATATAGATAATTATGATGGATTTTTTCAACCTACTGTTGATCATAAAGTTGCAAGATCACTAGGTGGGAAAGATGTTATTAGCAATTATGTAATAGTGTGCAGAAAAGCAAATCAATTTAAAAGCGATATGGGATCAAAAGAAGAATTGGATACTTTCTATAAAGGAATGATTGACATTTATTATAGTTGATGCTATATTAAGTAAACAATGAGGCAAAGAAAGGCAACACGATGATGACATTTATTACAAAAGATTCAGTACCACTAAAAACTGTTTTAACACAAGATGCACTTGCAGTGGCTTGTGCGGCACATAGAATCAGAAGTGGTTATCAAAAGCATACACAACGCTTTTCTGAAGACAAGCCTACAGAACATGGTAACAAAGAAATGGTTAAATTTTATTTTGCTAATAAAGCAAATCAATACGTTGATCCAGATTTTGTTATGTTCAAGCCCATTGAACAAGATTATGAACATGCCGCTGAAATTAAAAAATGGATGAAAAGATATGTAATGCTTGGGTTGGGTGATCTAGATGAATTCAAACGAGACATGATTGAAAGTGTATCAACTGATACTGTGGCATTTAACAACCTAGGCCGTGTAGCATTTCTTCCTGAATTTGTAATACGTGATAAACATGAAACAGGATTAAAAAAAGAAATTAGGGTCGAATATCGAGACAGTCAATACCTCGGTAAGGCAAAAGATGATGTTGAAGGTGTTATTAAAATTCTAGATAAAAGATATAGTTCACAATGGGAGTCATATAACTATGTGGCTGTCATGGACGGTAATCTAGTTTCATTTATGAATAAATTTGAACATGAAGTAGGCACAATGAAACGTGTTAAAGCAAAAGTTAAAAGTCAAACACAAAATAAATTATTCAGTGCAAATGAAACACGTCTAAATTACGTAAAATTATATAAAGTATAATGATCAAATTGCAAGGAAAATTGCCACGTAAGATCGGTGTGGCTGTAAGTGGCGGAGTTGATAGCATGTCCGCATTAGATTTTTTGAAAAGAAATCATGAAATTACTGTGTATCATTTTCATCATGGTACTGCACATGCTGAAGATGCTCATGCATTTGTAACAAAATATTGTAGAGATAATGACCTAGAGTTTTTTCATGATTATACAAAAGGCACTATACCTCCAGGCAGAAGTAGAGAGGATTATTGGAGAGAAAAAAGATACAATTTTTTAGAAAGACATAATGATTATCCTATCATTACGTGTCATCATTTAGATGATTGTGTAGAAACTTGGTTGTTTAGTTCATTACATGGTGAGGGGAAGATTATTCCGTATCGTAGAAATCATATTGTTAGGCCTTTTAGAAAAACAAGAAAACGTGATTTTGAACTTTGGGCTCATATGCATAATGTTCCTTATCTTGTTGATCCTAGTAATGATGACACTGGGTTTAGGAGAAATTATATTAGACATCATTTTATGCCTCATGCATTAGAAATCAATCCAGGCATCCACAAAATGATAAGTAAAAAAGTAAGTGAAGATGAAAAATAATATATCCAAGAGGAGAAAGTCTACAATGAGCGAGATGATAACATTTGAAGAAAGCCTAGAAGACGACGATTGGGGTCTAATTATTTCTAATAAGGGAGAACTTAAAGGACTCTTTATACCAGAAGGCAAAGAAGAAGATTTGGTTCCTGAGGTTATTGTAAGTTTATGTAAAACACATTTTGGGGTTGATGTGACCGCAGAGGAAACTATTCATTAATTAATTTACCAATAACGGTTGACTTTAGTGTAACTTTGTCTTATACTGTATTTACAGTTAAGGTATGAGGCACATCATGAAAGACACATGGGTAATAAGTGATACGCATTTTAATCACGAAGCAATATTAAGGTTTAACGATTACTCAGGTAAGCCTTGTAGGCAATTTCCTAATGTTGAAGTGATGAATTCTACAATGATAGACAATTGGAATAGTGTTGTCAAACCTAACGATATTGTTTACCATTTAGGAGATGTGCTTTTTGGTCATAACAAAGTAGAGTGGATGCAGGAAAATTTTGTAAAATTAAATGGTACCAAACATTTAATTTTAGGAAATCATGATAATCCTAAATTTCTTGCACCGTTCTTCAAAAGCATTAGTTTATGGAAAGAATTACCTGGACTTGTGCTTAGTCATACGCCATTGCATATAACAACTTTACAAGAAACACATAGGTGGAAAGATAATTTAACAAATGTACATGGACACATACATAGTAATCCTTCTCCAGAAGGACCATACAAGTGTGTAAGTGTAGAACAAATTAACTATACACCAATTAATGTAAAGGAGATTATATGAGTGAATGGAATAATATAGAGGATGGTTTGCCTGATGCAGAGCGTCCTCTATGGTACTATTTTGAACCGTGTGGAGTTTGGAAGGGTACTTTTGAAGGTTTGTATATGGATGAAGACGGAAAGACTTGGAAAGGCATGCATATTTTTCTAAGTGAATGTAAGCGATATTGGCTTACTGGTGATGTCACTCATTGGCAGTATGCAAACGGGCAGGAGAAGCCAATTGGTCCAGTACACTAAAAACTGGCGACTAATTGCTGAACTTGCAAAAGAATGTGATTCAGTTGATCCTATAGATTGGGGTCAACTGAATATTTCTGAAGAAGAGGCATTTAATCTTATGGCTATGCATATGGCAGAATTGGAAGATAATGTGTTGACTTTGAAAGCTACATGTGTTAAACTAATGGTAGAGAACTTTGTTTTAAATTTAAAACTGTTAGGGAGAAAATGAAAGAAGTATTTGATAATAAATGTATGGTAACATGCACAAATAATGATAAAGTTGTTGAAGCAGAGGTAGACAATTTTAAAGTAAAAGAATCTATGAATGTTTATATGGCTACAAATAAAATATTCATGAAATATAATGGCAGAGTTTATGTAGGCGATGCGTTTGGAATGGAATTCACAACGCCAGGACCTGATAGTTTTGTTCTAAAGGAAGGAAGAAAATGAATAGTAAATTAGAAGGACCTTTAGTAAGTGCTTTTGAAGCTGATACTAAAGGAGTAGTTAAGCAAGAATTTATTACATATAGAAAACGTGATGGAATGTTTGTTAAAGAAACTACAACACGCAGATTTATGGAAAACGGCGACTGGCATGATACTAGTACTTCTGAACCATTAGTGGAGGTAAAATAATGCCTTTAGTGCCTATGGTTGTTGAACAAGAATCTAGAGGAGAACGTAGCTATGACATCTATAGCCGTTTGCTTAAGGATAGAATTGTTATGTTGAACGGTCCTGTTGAAGACGTTACTGCAAACTTAATTGTTGCACAAATGCTTTTCCTTGAAAGCGAAAATCCTGAAAAGGATATAAATTTGTATATTAATTCACCTGGTGGAATTATAACTGCTGGAATGGCTATATATGATACTATGCAATATATTAAACCAGATGTAAGAACGATTGTGCTTGGACAGGCATGTTCGATGGGTAGTTTCTTAGCTCAAGCAGGAACGAAAGGAAAACGTGTAGTACTTCCGTACAGTAGAACAATGATTCACCAACCAAGTGGTGGTGCAGGAGGTAAACAAAGCGATATTGAGATTCAATATAAAGAAATAACAAAAATGAAAACTATGCTGACTGAGCTTTATGTAAAACACAATACGGCAGGCAAGACATATGAAGAGCTTGAACGAGATATGGATCGTGACACATTTATGTCTGCACAAGAAGCAGTGGATTATGGGTTAGCTGATAAAGTTGTGGAGAAAAGATAATGGCTGAACCAGTTGACGTTTCAAAAAAGCATTTTTATATAAGTCTTGTAAAAAGTGCTGTAAGGATTATTGCAGGCGTAATGCTTGTAATGGGTAACATTGTCTTAGCTGGCTTCTTTTTGATTGCCGCAGAAGGCTTAGGAATATTAGAAGAATTATGAGGAGTGCGTTTATGGTAACAGGACCAATTGAAAAATTTGTAGCAGAAGAAAAAGGGCTACCAACACGAGATGAACTAATTGAATTACTTCATAATGAAGTAGTAGAAGTCACCTTTACTAAATTAGATGGTGATGAAAGAGTGATGCCTTGCACACTACAGGCAAAGTATTTTCCAGATCCTAAGAAAGAAAGTACACAAAAGCATGATAATGTAGTTGCGGTATGGGCAATCGAGTCTAAAGGATTTAGAAGTTTTAGATATGATAGACTCAAAGCAATTAAAATTTTAAAGGAGGAATAGGTGAAAAAATTTCTAGTTGCATGTTTAATAAGTTTAGCAGGATGTTCTCCTGCCATAGCGGAAACTGTACAAGATCATTATAAACAGGTAATCAAAAGAATCCCTTATAGTGAACAAGTTTGTAATTGGGTAGATGTTCCAATTTATGGCGATACAGGGGGTGGCGCAAGTGCAGGAGATGTGCTTGGCGGAATGATCATTGGCGGACTAATTGGCAAAGGTGTTACGAAAAAAGACAACGGAGCAGCCGCTGGTGCAGTTATTGGTGGAATGATTGCCGCTGATAAGAAAAAAAATAAGCAAACTATTATTGGCTACAGACAAGAAAGAAAGTGTCAAGATTTCACAAGATATAACGAAGTATCTGAAGAAGTTTATAGTCATTCAACAGTCACTTTTTATAGTGACGGTAAGCAATATACTTTAAGATTTAAAAAATAATCTTAGGATAAGTATAGAAAGCTGGCATAGCTCAGTTGGTAGAGCAACTGATTTGTAATCAGTAGGTCCGCGGTTCGAGTCCGTGTGCCAGCACCATTGAAACTTTTTGGAGAATAAAATGAGAGAATTTGTATATGACAGTTGGAATTCTGTAATGAATGCAGAAAAAAATCCGTTACGACACATTCCAGACCTACATGCAAGACACATGGTTTTACAAGTACTAGCTTGGATGTGGTGTATTGTATTCAGTTTTTACGTAGGTAGTTTTTTTGTGTTTGGGGTAAGTGCTATAGCTCACGTCATGCTATTAGGTGCTATTGCAGTTACCGTAGGTACGTTTGAAGTTGCAAATAAAAAACCTACTTTCTTTTTAAAAGACGGATATCACACACAAAGCCGCACAAGACAGAACATGTGGATCAATGGAAAAAAAGTAAAATTAGATCCTAATGATCCAGGTGGCGAACACGAATAGATATAAACTGCGGTATTGGTGTAGTGGTAACATGCGAGCCTTCCAAGCTCTTGTCACCGGTTCGAATCCGGTATACCGCTCCAGTTTATAAATACTTTATGTTCAATGCAGTCAAAGAAATAATTTGGCATTTGACCTGCAATAAATGCAATAATTGGTTTACATATGCAACTATGGAAGACAAGTTATGCATAGAAAGATTTACGTTCTTTTGTCCACATTGTGGACATAAAGGAAATATTGATAAAAAAGATGTTGACAAAGTCAATTGAAGGTGCTATTATAAATAGATAATAAAGAAGGAATAGATACATGATCAAGACTAATACATTACAATTTTGGTGTTCTCCTACGCCCAGGGGTATGTCTTGACGTGACTTTTTAAAAAAGTTATTTAGAAGCCCCTAGCAAGAAATTGTTTAGGGGCTTTTTT